>Ga0233412_10000386_pt1 | contig 25743 bp, 24 predicted proteins | sample Na_anoxic_4_MG_FD_180667 | JGI IMG/M metagenome (GOLD analysis project Ga0233412, IMG submission 180667) | Seawater microbial communities from Saanich Inlet, British Columbia, Canada - Na_anoxic_4_MG | ecosystem: Environmental > Aquatic > Marine > Inlet | place: Canada: British Columbia...
TGCATCACCCAATTCAATGGCCATGAGATAGTATTTTTCCATTTCCGCATAGTTTTTGGTTACGGTGTGGTGATACACTCCCAAATTATTCATTGCATCAGCATTTCCCTTGCCAATGGCCATGAGAAAGTATTTTTCCATTTCCGCATAGTTTTGGGTTACAAATTGGTGATAATAACCCAAATTAGTCATTGCAGATGCATTCCCCAATGCTATCGCCATGAGATAGTAATTTTCCATTTCTGCATAGTTTTTGGTTACTTGTTTGTGATACAATCCCAAATTAGACATTGCATTAACATGACCCAATTCAATGGCCATGAGATAGTATTTTTCCATTTCCGCATAGTTTTTGGTTACGGTGTCGTGATAGATGCCACATATGTTTAATTTTATTGCATCGGGTGAAATGGAATCCAAGGATTCCTCATTGGTATTGTTAAACACGTTCAAAATAAAATCCGTATAGCCGCTGTAATGTTCGGTGGCAAAGGTAATACCGTATTTGTCTTCAATCTCTTTCACCGTGTCAAACATGATTTTAATCGAGTTGTGGTATCAATAAGAAGTCGCACTTTTTCATTTTTTTATTATTTCAATAAATTGCATAAAATCATTTTTAAATCAAACACCTTGAAATTATCCACAATTTGGGTGAAAAAGAGGTACTCAAATACTCCGATGAAACAAATGAAATACAGACTGCGAATAAATTCAGCGATAAACATCGACTCTTTCCAGTAATTCGATTGTTTTTCCGACGCAGATGGTGGGTCTACGGATTTTTCCGTTTTTATGTCTTTTGCGGTTTTGTTTTCACCCATGGTTCCCAATTCCACTTCTTGCATATCTACCGAGGAAAAGGAAAACGTATTCTTGGTGAGCCCATTGGTGGTTGGGGTCGTAATTGTTTTTATTTTTGTGGATACCAGGTTTGCATCTGCATTTTTCATCAGATGCAGCGACACGTCGTAGCAAAACAGACCAACAAAGCAAACACTGACTACTCCAATGTAGTAGTAGCAATACAGATACAACGGTGTGTTGGCCCGCCTAATTCGATCCGTGTCGTCGCGACAGTGTTCCGTGTCGTACAAATCGGACGCGGTAATGGTAATGTTGTATTTTGCCGTTAGTTGGTCGGAATGAAATTCAAAGAGTCCAAACAACAACTGCTGTTCGTATGGCAAAATATAATAGAGGTAAAAAAGAACCTCAAACAACGTGATGAAATATAAATGAATGGCGTAGAATAAAAGACTGGCATATTTATTGTTGTTTTTTTTGTTTTTTTTGTTAGGTGTTGGGTTCATTTCATCCATTGGATGGGTATAGTGTATCTTCAGAGGATATATTTATTTTGTTTTACAAAAAACGAAATAAAAACAATTTGCCAAACAATAGCAAGTAAGCAATGTCCAATCAATCGGTATCGACCATGTCCTCCAACGAAAGCAAGGCGAATATTAAAATGCTTGTAAAGGAGTGGATTACGCTGGACCGCGACATGAAGGCCATGAAGAAACGCAAAAAGGAGGTTTCGGATTTTTTGGCCCCAATGATGAAGCGAAACAACGTGGACGCGTATAATTTAAAAGAAGAGGGCATGGGGCTGAAACATCGGGTTCAAAACCACAAGACAAGCATCAGCAAAAAAATGCTGGTGCAAGCCATGTCCCAGTTTTTCGAAAACAACCCAGAAACCGCCCAGAAAGCCACCGAATTTATTTTAAACGCACGCGATACCAAAGTCCGAGACGTGCTGATTGGAAGCACTAACGACGCCTAATCTAAAGCTTAGTCGGTCGCTAAAGCTTAGTCGGTCGCTAAAGCTTAGTCGGTCGCTAAAGCTTAGCCAAAGACGTTTTCGAAACTGTAATAAATGTATAAAAATCCGTCGGTGTGTTTGTTTCGGGAATACATTGTATTCATGGTTTGACTCGCGGATGCCATGCGGCCATTAACTAGAATAAAAATAGCCACGTTTTGGTTCAGTTTAATTTTGTTGCGTATCACTTGCATAAACTGAGCCACCGTCAAGTCTTCGTTCACCAAGTACTTTGATTTATCCAGGATGGGATAATTCGCATTATTGCAATCTTTGGGATGTAATTCGCAAATGACTGGCACCTTGCTCGGATGTTTTGTTCGCACGCGAATACTCTCTTCCAGGCGCTCTTGGTGAGTAAAATTAGATTGAAATTTAAATTTGTTCATCATTTTATTTCGTTGTTGCCGCCTTCTTTATATACGTATGCACGTTTTTATATTGATTATGAATAAATATAAATTTGAAATTATTTTCTATTTGCTATTTTTTTGGCTTTTTAGTTCCGCATCCAATTCGTCCAACAGTTCTTTGGATACGTGGCCGTTTTTGGTAAAGAATTCACCCAAGCAGCGGTGAATAATATGAAACGTATCAAAGTCAAACATGATGGCGAAATATGACCTGTGAATACCCTCTGTATTTTTCAATTCTTTGAAATACGTATCTTGGTGCATCATGATGAGTAACTTGAACCGTTCGCTGCCTCCTGGTTTGGTGAAAATCTTGTCCCAAACTCCGTCCAATTTTCTTCCAATCTTTGAAATTGAATCCGTTTGTTCTAAACCACACACCGTTAGCAATTCTTTCTGATATACTTTCAAGCAAATATATTGAAGTTCTCTAAAAGAATATAAATGATCTTTTCCGTCCTCTTCCTCCTCCTCTTCCTCCTCATCTTCCTCCTTTTCTTCCTCTTCGTCCCCCTCTTCTGCATTGGCGGCCGCAGCCGCCTTGGAAATCATTTCTTTGGTGATTTGTTCGGCAAAGTATTTTTCTCCTCGAATCATGATTTGTCTCGCCAATTCGGCGTAGATCTTATGGTACTGCAAGTCAAAATTATAATCGTAGCGTTCCATTATAATTATATCCCGAGTTCTATTTAACTCATTTTACGCGTTTTATCCTTTTAACACTTATTTTTTCCCACACGAACTGCACCCAGGCTTGGCCTTGTGCACCCGCGAAATCATGGGCTCCAACAAAGAAGAACGGTTGCTCCTGGGTCTGGCGGCCGCGGCAGCAGCCGAAGAAGGCATGGCTTTGGCCGCTGGTTGAGAAAAGGACGCCTGGGGCATGTATGCCTGGGGTCGGGACAGTAACATTTGCATTCTCGCGGGCATGTTATCGATGGATTCGTATTATTTAACTCGTATATTTAAAAAATAAAAAAATCATCGTTCCGTTGCCTCGATTTCATCGCTTTCTGGAAAAATAATTAATACTGATACAACACGTCGGCGATAATCGTCACGCACCAGTCTGCCCCGTGCAGGTCCACGGTATAGCCGCGGTCATCCACCAGTTTTAGCCGCATTCGGTCTATATTTACGGGGCCGAAATACACCCTCTTGTTATCTTGTAAAGAACCGCTAAAGTCCGTATACATTTGCCCCGTCACGATGCTGCCGCTCATTTTAATCGGGATAATCGCAAACGTGTCTGAATTATTCGGCGCCTTGCCCCTGTAACTCGTGTTTTTTTCGCGGTTCTTAGTGATTTCGTTGATGGTGTACAGCTGCGACTGCGTCAGCGTCCGCGGCGCCGTCGGCAGCACCGTCGCCGTCTTGCCGTACGCCACGTTGGTTTTCCCCATGGCGTTGGCGGTGGGAAACGCCGCGTTATTCGCCAAGGCAAACGTGCCCATTTCCTGCGGGTCGGATAAAATGGCCGCGGTATCGTTTATAGCGCTTGTCGCAGAACAATCGTGCGGCAAGCCTGGATGGTAGTACGACGGCACGGCTAAAGACGTGGACAGCTCGGTGATGGTCACCACGCCGTTATTAATGTGGTTTTGGTTGTAGTCGTCCAGCACCAGAATGAAATATTTCGGGCCCTGCAAATCCAAGACGGCAATCCCCGTGTTTCCCGTGGCCAAGGCGGGCAAAATCGGCAGGCGAAAGCCCATGAGCCAGCCCAGTGTGTGGTTAAACGTCATGTCCTTGTTTTTGGTGCACGACGGCCCGTCGAAGCAGTTTCTTGCCCCCGAAAAATCGAAAAAAGTGAAATACGCGTCTGTTTCGGCGTTGAACGCAGTATCTTCAGCCAAAGTCTGAATGGCGTTTCCATTCGGGTCGGTGCCGCCGTCCAATAAAATGGTGAGCTTGGCGCTCGCCCTGGTATAGGTGGCGGGTCCAGAAGCAAACCCAGTGAAACCAGCGACACTGAACGCCGCGTTTAACTCCACCACGAATTCTTCGGGAAAATAATTGCCTGGAGTCACGGAAACTTGAAACGTCGTGCCTTTGTTTGTTACCCAAAAACATGTGTTGCCAAACTGGTTGTCAATCACGTACCACGTATAGGGTATCTGAAACGAATATAATCGCATGTTGAGCACGTTGTTGAGCGGATCCGACAGGTCGAGCGTATAGTCGGTGGCCGCGGTATCGACCCCCCCCGCCGCTTGTCGGTACTGGCTGTCCAGGTTGATAAATCGTGTGGTCGAATTGGTGAGGTTGGGATTCAGCGTGTCCTGGGCAACGTCCACGTTGAAATTGTTGTTGACGCCCAGGTGTTTGCGGTTCATGGGCACTTGCTGCTGGTTGTTAAACACGTCAATCTTTTGCACGCGATTCGTGATTTTATCGCGCTGCACGTTGCTAGACTGCGGCAGCGCTTGGTACTTGAACCACTCGTCGGTCTGCCGATTGTCGGCGGCGTCTTGCTCGTTCAAGTCGTCGACCAGCGTAGTTTGAATATCTTGAAAGAAATTTATTAAACTTTGGTTGTCTTCTTCCGTATATCGCCGAATATACTCGTCAGTGCTATTTATCACGTCGTCGACAATCACGTCTTCCTTGTGCAAATCTAAAATGTCGTAGAGCTCCTGCATGGTGTAATCGTTCACGTCCGTGCTAAATTCCTCGTCGTTTTCCAGATTATCCATTGTTTTGTATATATAAACCATTCATCTTATTTTATTTCATTTTACACCTTTGCATATTTTACAAGTTTACGAAACGCCGAAGATGCAGTAATTGTCCGAAGATGCAGTAATTGTCCGAAGATGCAGTAATTGTCCGAAGATGCAGTAATTGTCCGAAGATGCAGTAATTGTCCGAAGATGCGGTAAAAATACCACGCAAATATGCTTGGTATTTCTCTCAAGCAGTTTTCATCCCCTTATTTTTATGTATTTTCAAAAAAGGCGGTTCCGAAAATCCCTTGAAATGTGGATGGACCTAACAAAATAATTAAATCGAATTGTTTTTTAAAAAAATGAATTATAATTCGCATGCAGATAATAAAGAAGAAGAAAAATAGAATGTGCTTTAATTACATTATTAATTGGTACAAATACTTGCTGTGCACGAAAAACACTCATTATACCGACATGAATTATTATCCTTTTTGTGACCAACAAGGTCAAGGTCCAAGCTCTTCTCTAAAAAATCCAATTCAACCAACGCACGACCCCCAAGTATACTGGAAAACATATGTGGAACAACAAGACATTGTGTAGTTTAGTTGAACTAACAAATCTAATAAAGAAAAAAATGAAAATGAAATGAAAACAACGACAAATAATAAGATAGTAAGAATGGCCACGTTAATCCGCAAAGCATTGACCGAGGTACGAAATGTAAAGAGTTTGATGGATATTCCTGAACTGAAGCGTGAGCGCGATGCCATCCGAGAAAAAATGAGCACAATGCTTCGGTGGATCGTGCCATCGCTGGACTATCCGAACTGAACCAGTCGGCGTTTTTCCCCAATGGCGAATTGCTGGGTCATTCCAACCTTATATTGAACTATTTGACCGAGACGCGCGATAAATCGAGCCGTGTTTTGGCCGACCTGGACATTGCCCAGAAAAAATTAAAACCGCTAGAAACCCCGTTTGATTAAGATGAAAAAACAATAATACAGTAATTCCAGTTTTTTATTTGTACGCCACTGGTTTAAATGGCAAGAAGCGGCATCATTTGTACAATGGCGTGGGCCTTTCGCCTGACCTTGGCATTCACATTCAAAGCTGCTTTGGTAAATTCTTCCGTGTCCGAGTACGACCAACCCAATTTCACATACAGCGCGTCTCGTCTGTATTTGAATCGATAGTTGGTGCATAACCCGTAATCCGACAGCTTTCGCTTGTTTGGGTACTTGTTGTGGCTGCTGCTGGGAGTCTTGCACAGGTAGCTGGCTACCTTTGCCAAAAGCGATTCGAAAAGCGCCTTGTTTTTTATAAACTCATGCTGAGTCATTTTGTCCGTCATGTTGCCCTCGTACATCAACTCTTCCACTGTTTCATCTGCCAGCATTTGCATTTCTTGTCTGCGAGCCGCAAGAGTTCCTCCCCATAATTTGTCACAACGCAGTGCCATGATTTGTTCGGTAAAGTCAGTTGATTTAATGTTTGATACAATGAATTATTTCGCAGAAATCTTTCATTTTTATTTATTTGGCTTTTTTGAAAAAAATGAGCTACGCCATGGTGGATGCCTTGTACGCCGCATAGCTCATGACGGCCTTTTTACTCACCTCTTTCTGGCTCACTTTCTGCAGGGGCGAAAACGACGCCGACAGCTTGTCCACATAAATATACGTGTTGGACCGATCCTGCACCACTTCTAGAGTGTTTCCATTCTTTTCGTTACCCGTGCCGTTATTACCCGTGCCGTTATTAAATTGATACGGCGAGGCCGACGGCGACAATCGGTTCTTGGAATAGGGATTCGTCGTCGCCGTCTTTTTGCCTGGCTTGTTGTACGTTTTAAACTTGGCAAATATCTGCTTGGACTTTTCCGCGACCTGCCTGTCTTCGCGAACCTTGGTCTTGGCGGCCTTTTCCGCGTGCTGTTTTGCGGCAATCTCTATTTCCGCCGCCGTATCCACAAACAAATGCGGGCACTGAAACGTCACCACGTACTTGCGCCCCACGGCCTCCAAGAACCGCCGCGGCACCGTGCGGTCGCTGAAATACTCAAAGGCATCCCTATCTGCATTGTACCGCATCGCCACGTTTCCATTGGGCGTCATGTCCACGATGAAATTATGAATCAACTGCGGGTCCAACGCGGTTTCGCACACGTGTTCGCGCGCCTGCTGAAGCAAGTCGGCGGACGGATACTCGGCAACCTCTGTTTCGTCGCGGTCCATCTGTTGTTTCACCGTCACTTTTAGCTTTTCCAGGTGAAAACACACGTCACGAATCGCGCACATATGATTATTCACATGCTCAAATTCATCGCTCTTTTCCGTTTTATTCGAGCTACTTTCCGAATCACATTCCGAATCCTGGTCCAAAGAATCCTGGTCCAAAGGATGAATCGTCAGGTTCGAGTCATCGGCAAACGACTCTAACAAATATTCGCACACGACATCGTCCAACGCATTTTCGCTCATGTTTTCCGTCCATGTCATAAACTGGTTTAATAGTTCAAGTCGAGTTTTGATAATATTCAACAGCACCAAACACTCTGCATCCAGCATTTCCTTGTTTGTTTTGTTGTTGAAAATTGCGTCCCGTCTCATGTCGTGGTACTCGGCCAGATACTTGTCTTCATAGGGCACCAGCTTTAAATTCGTTATTAATAATAGGGTGGTTGGTAATGGCGACGATGACAAAGGCTGCTGCTGCACGGCACGAATGGAAAAATAAATGCAAAATACAATAAAATGATACAAACGCATCAACGCAGCACAAATAGCAAACATCTCATTATTTTGCATAATCTTGTTATATTATTCACGTTGGGTTTATATCGTTTTTTGCGCAAGTGCGTAAAATCCAAAAGTAAATCGTGTATATACACTATAAAGTGCATATACACGAAAAAATGACCGACAAAGCGGATACCAAAAACGATATAAAGGAAACCGCGGAAGAAATAAGGGAGGTGGAAGATTTTGTAAATGTCGAGGAAACATCAGAGAAAAAACCCGTTCCTTTAACAAAAAATCAAGTGAATGGGGAAAAACTGGTGCAGTGCATGCAAACCATCGTGGCGATGAAGAAGAAAAAACAGGAAATTCTGAGCAAGCGAAAGAAAGAATCGGACGCGGCGTTGAATAAACGCGGCGTCAAAACCGACATTAAACCGTGCCAGCTTAGAAAGTCGGCCGCACGTGTTTGCCATGAGGCTGCTGTATGTTTACGCGCATCTGTCAACAATGTCGGTTCTTTAAAAAGACCCCTTTCATCCACATCGTCCTTTCCAGCCTATAAAACCATGGCCGAGATAAAAGTAGACGAGGAAAAGAAGGTAGCCGCCGAAAAGGTAATCGCCGATAAAAAGGAGCAAGAATTCCGCAATAAAGTCGAAGCGCGTCAGCACCGAATCATCTCTGCACTATACCAGTGCAACAAACCGTCTCTGTCTGCCGCGGCCCTAGCCGACGAAATCAAAATAAACATGGTGAAAAGCATGGTGCTATTGGACGAGGATTTACAATCGACGCAAACTGGCACAAGTAATACGCTCGACCTGATGATTTTCGAGGACGATACTTTCAAGCTGGTGCCGCACATTCCCGAAAAGAACATGGATATTATTCTGTCCTTTTACGAGCAGAGCGACAACATTGTTGACGCGGAAGCAACCGCTGTGTCTTTCCCCGAAGGTAAAATCGACGACTTGCTGTTCAACTCCGTCAACGTGTCGCACAAGGACGAATTTGTCGCCTCTTTTTTGCCCCAGTATATTATCCACAAGCAGATGGAAAACAATCTAGACGCGTTTCAAAGCCGATTTAATTTAAAGAAAAGTGGTGCGTTAAACAGCTATGATGGGCCTGGATTTGGTGGTGGCTCAAAAAGCGGTTCAGTCATGTCTGGAATTGTGCTGCCTGCGTCGCTGAAAAAATCCTTTGTGTCGCCAAAGAAAAACGATTTTGCTAGTCAAGATTATGTTAGTGAAGCTGGAAAAACATATATGGGAAATCAATGGGGATTTAATGCTAGTTCAAAAGCCATGCCAATAATTAAAGATGGCAAACCCAACAACAATGACGAGGAAAATTTCGAGCCTGCTACAACCAAAAACGAAATCGAGGGGTTCAGCTTTGGTGCTTTTTCGCATCACGGCTGGTTCAACAGCGACATGGAGTCCATCGGTCAAATCGAGCAGGAAAAGGATCCCAAGGATGCCAGCAAGAACATGGTGGTGCTACTAAACAGGGAAAACGCGAAAATTATTCATACCATTGTGCTGACGGACCCGAGCGCCGCCATCTTGGAGACAATTGAAAAATATTCCGAATACGGCTGGACCCAGCTGTTTAGTGTCCAGTCCAAGCTGCCCGTGATTTCCGAGTTTATTCGCAAGGAATTCGACGCGGCCAAATTTTACAATACGGACGCGCTCAACGCCATGCTGGAATCCACCGCGAGTTTCGTCAAGTCGTCGCGCGTCACCGCCAAGGACGAATTCGTGGTGCAGTCGGAAGAGAGTGCCGTGACAGAGTTTTTAAAAGACAAGTATACGATTGACGACAACGTGGAGCACAAACTCAAGGCGTCTGCTTTGTGCGACGTGATTATTCAAAACGAAATTGTAAATATTTCAGACAACCAGCTAACAAGTTTCAAAAATAGACTGGCGCGATACCTGAAAACGCTTGGCTTGAGGAAAAAGAGATACAACGACGGGTTTTACTACTACGGAATTCAGAAAAAAGAGGTGCCCTTTCCCATCCCGTTATTGTCGGCTGGTGTGGGAACGCGGCAAATGTTTGAATCCCTCGATAAAGACAAGACACACCTTTCCGATTATACTTATCAATACGATATTCGTGGCGGTGTCGATACTTCTGGTATCTCGCAAAAAACGCCAACTGGTCGATCCGTTCCGAGCCTCTGAATCCGCAAGTGAATACTGGTATTTGGAATCATTCCACCATTTCTAATAACACTATACCCGTATCGGAAGATAATAAATGGAAATGGAAATCAAAAGCACCGAGGGAAATTTCAGGGACAGAGATGTCCTCCGCCGATTCCGCCACCGTTTTAGGCTCACCCCCTTTTTCAAATGGCGAGACCATTCAGATTCGCAGCGACAAACCATCGGCGAATGCCACCATTGGGGCCTGGAATACTAGCACCGTTGCTCCCGATTTAATGTATAATCCATAAATATAGCGAAAAAGCAACATAAAAGCAACATAATAATGCGTAAAACACCTCATAAAATCTTATTGAGGTTTTTTAATTAAGAATCCACATGTCTTCTACTCAAGCCGCACTTCGACGTAATGCAAGCAAATCTTCCGCGCCGTCGCCAGCTGCCGCTGGCCGAAGCAACAGCGGGTCCATTCCGTCCATTCGCGGAGCCAATACGTTTCACCAACAGGTGGCCGTTCGCCCCTCCAACCAGAACCAAATGCAGCAAAGGTCGCAGCAGCAGCAGTTGTCGCAACAGCAGCAGCGGCAGCCGATACAGAACCAGCGTTCGCAGCAGCAGTATCCGCAGCAAAAAACCCAAATGACCATTGAGCAAGCCATCACCTTGATTACGCTTCGTTTGGGTCGCCTGGAAGTGTACATGAAGGAAATGGAGGAAACCAAGGGCGAACATGGCGGCGACAGCGAACAGGGGATCGGCGACGACCTGGCCCAAAATATTTTAACACGGTTGGACGCCTTGGAAGAAAACGAAGGAACCATGAATAATGCGATTGCTGCTGGCACTTCTTCGATTCCGCAAATTGAAAACAATCACTACGCCGACAAAACCGAACTGACTATGCTAAAGCAGCAGGTGGATGCGTTGAAAAAAATGATTACCAGTACCACGAAAACCACCAATACCGCCAACACTGCATCTGCCGCCCTGAAGAACGAGATGGCCGACCTGCGAAAGTCCCTTCAGTCGGTGGAACAAATCACGATTGAAAACAACACCCAACTCATGCTCATTCAAATGAATAGCGAGGGCGAAGCCGATGCCGAGGCAGAGGCAGAGGCAGAGGAAGTGTCCGAAGATGTGGAAAATATGGGCAGCGGCAGCGCGGTATATGTGGAGGACGAGCCCGACGACGAAGACATTGACGAATAAATATATTGTAAAAAAAAATACACAAATACTTATTTATACAAACGTATAAAATGCTTATCCAAGCTGCAGATATTCGCTGACTCTTTGGTTAAATTCTGGGTTGTGTGTTTCAATGTGGGAAATCGGTTGTCGGCAAAATGGACAGCATACGAGTTGATTCGGTTTATACCGAATGGTATTTACAAAACAATCTTCGCACATGTAATTTCGCATGCAGCAACGATGTCCAACCATCCATTCTTCTTTAAAATGCACCAATTTGTTTCGAGGACAGGATTCAAAGCAAATCAAACAATTTTCGTCGTTGTCGTCGCCGTCGCCGTCATTGCTTTTTCTAACAAAAGGAACATAGGTGATGTTTAACTGCGGCTGAATAAAAGGAATAAAGTCGTTGTTGTTGTTTGGGCTTGGGTCGAGATGGTTATCCGCTGCACCGTCAAACAAATCGGCCAATTGCAAAGGCGGTGCTAAATCCGAAAAGGATTCGTCGGAAGACATTATTTCCAGTTCTTGATTAAGTATTTCTGCCTCTTGTTCTTCCTCTTCCGTCATGGCGGGTAGATAGTACAGCCACGCAGTTTCTTCATTTTCATATGCCGTCATGATTGATTTATTGCTGAAATAAGAGTATGTATCCTTTTATTTCATTTTTTTACACACTTATTAAGTTTGATATTCGCTCCATTGAACAGAACCATATACAGTTTCGCTCCCAGCAAGAGACTGAATTCCCAAGACAATAATATCACTCGTTCCGTCCACATCTGAGGTAATATTTACCGTTCGGTCCAGTGCGCTTGCATTAAAATCTACATTATTGGATAAGTAACTCTGATACATTACCATACTATTGGTGGTTGTCAAGGCGGTAGCACTAATATCATATTCAATTGCACCCATTGCACTGGCAGATGTCCATACTGGATATTTTAGAAATAGTGGCTGGTATAAAAGTCATTTAATATTAAGTTTATTTTATTAATTCAATTTAACGTTTACTTTATTGATGGCATGGTGGATGGCGTCCAAGGATTGATGCATGTCGGCAATGGCATTGTGAATATGTTGGTCCGCATTCAGCGCGACTTGTACTATTTCAATTTCATCCTTTTTTTTGTCATATTTTTTGCCATATGTTGGAGATGGAATAAAGTACCATTCCGCGGAAATGGACGGCGACGACGACGATTTGGCGTCGCTGGTAAAAGAACGAAAGAGCCCCTGGATGCTTTGTTTGATGGACTGCACCGAATTCTTAATTTCCATGCGTTGTTTGCCGCACAAATAAGACTGTTTTTGTTCGGGGGCATTTTCCAGCTGGGCGGGAAATAATTCCAACGATATTTCAATATAGTATGCCAGCAGCAAGGGCTTGTATATTTTGGACTTGACGTCCAACGACGCCTTTTCGCGAATTCTTCCCTCGTCGGACTCTGCATATCGTGGGTTTTGTTCTTTTCCTTTTTCTTTTCCTTTTTTTCCTCCATGAATTGTGTTTGGTTCAAACAGGACTTGATTGGGATTAAAGGCCAAACGATACGACTCATCGTCTCGGACTAGAACGAAATATCCCAGTTTGTCGTTGTATCGTTTGGTCGTATATTCCATTTGGTTTGACTTGTTTAAAATAAGAATATTTATATTATTCTCTTTTGCCAATAATTCTGGATCCGCAAAAGGTTTTATGTGCCAATCCAAATCGTCCGACGTCTTGCATATTTTATTGTGCAGCAGCATGTATAAATGCATCAGCAGCTGCACGCCGTCGGACAAAGATGTTTCGCCCGTATCTAACAACATGCGAAATACATGGAGAAAAGATGATGCGTTTGTTAGGTACGCAGAAGAAGAAACGGAAGAAGTGTATGTTATTTTTTCGAATGACGACTTGATTTGTTTTTCGTTGTTATCGTTTAGCACCTTGGCGGAAAAGAGGTGTAATATCGTCTTGCATTTTTTATCCAGCGTTTTGGGTTTATGACTCACACTACAAAAATCCGTTAAATAATTTTGCCTGGCGGATTGGATAAACAAGTGCATCCATATGGTGGTGATTTTTTTAGAGTGAGTGTTTTGCAGACACATTTCCTTGTTTTCTTTGACATTTGTGCAAGCGGCGAGTTTATCTTTTTCGTATTCCTGGATGAGCGGGGTCAAATATACATGAATAAATCGCCGCTGGAAATAGTATACATTGGTCAGCAAATAACAATATTCCGCCATTAATTTGTGCTCCAGCAACGTGTCGAAAGAGGTGACGGATTGACTTTTTTGCACCAAATATTCATTCACCGCGATACATTTGCGAAAGGCAAAAAAGGATTGCATCGCGAGCAGCATGGTGGTTGAATCTCCTTCTTTGAGCATGGTGCGGTTCAGAGACGAGATGGACGGGGAAATATGCAGCAAGGCGGCCAACAATTCGCTGAAATCGAGTCTCGCAAACTCTTCATAGATGGAAATATCCAATCTACATATTTTTTTCAGCGTTTTTTGCAATTGTGTCGCATCTTTTTCCACAGGTACGTCCACAAGTACGGATGCATCTATTTTTGTATAAAAATTATTCAGCAATTCTAACATGGCAAGAAACACGAATTTGTATTTTGTTAGAATAACCTCGTTGTTGCTACGATGTTTGACAACCGCGGTTTTTAACTCTTGGAACGCATGCACATATTTATCGATTGACTGTGACGTAAAGGGCATTTTGGTTTCGGTTAAATAAAAAAAGGTGCGAATGTCGCAGACGGCGAATTCTTCGGAAAAGGGCAGATTCGTGGGTAACAGCAAGGGGGCGGGCTTTGGTTGAACGGCATCCAGGGCCGCCACGTGTTGCTTGAGTTCGCCCGTTGCGTTGGTGGATTGTTTCCCCGATACACAGTCGGGGCACTCTTTTTGAATGACCTGGAATTCTTTCTCCGCTGTTTTAACCATATCCTTGGGAATCATATAGAGCGGTTTGGTATCCATCTGCCACGCACTGGAAGAAAAAGAACTGGAGTGAATCACATACGAAGATGCATCAGATGCATCCGATGCATCCGAATCCAAATCCAGATACAAGCGATTGCCCGTTTTGAAAAGAGTATCCAAAATAACCTGGATGTTATTCGACACGTTGCCCGCGTCGGTATAATATTTCAACGACTGAGTTAAATCCGTTGCTTTATCTTTGGCCGCACAAAAACGGGTCAGGGTTTTAAATAAAGACGATTTGAAAAATACGGGCGACGCATCGGCGCTTTTTTCATTCTTATCATCATTTTGCGTTTGAAGATAATTGGCGATGCACTCTTGCGACAATTTAACGCGACTGGTAAAAAATACCGCGTCTCCAACATCGTCATGACGCTTAGATCCACTGCTCATTTTGGGCAAATACGTAATGTATCCGTGCTTGGGAATGTTTGTTTTAATATAGATGATTAACGACTGCGGGAATTCTGGCTTGTCCATTTTATATTATACATGGTTATTTTTATTTGCATTTGTTTTGTTTATAGGGAACATCATTCCAACCTTTGCACCAATGACCTCGGGAACATCATTCCAACCTTTTATTTCGGCAGCCTTAGATGCTCCATAAATCCAATTTTCAAAAATTGCCGCGAGGTTTTGCAGCACGTCGCCAGCTGCTTGTATTTGTCGGAATTCAAGAACGCGGCGATATGCTGGCCCTCTTTTTCCGTGTCAAAGGGTATATAAAACGTATTTGGCCCGACGCCAAACGAACCGTCCCAGTCCATTAGAAACTCGAACCGCGTGGAAATCGCAAAGACGACTGCTTTTTTCTTCCCATACCCGACCGCCCATCGTTCGCAGTCGGTGTAGAGCCTCTTGTCCTTTGTATAAATCAATGGATATATTTTTTCTAAATGTGCGTCGGTTAAATGGTAAAAAGAAAGAGGTTTGCCTCGGTGGTACACGGTTCCGTTTTTCGTCGCCTGCATCATGGTCTCTACCATCTTTTCTGTTTCTGGCGTCCACATTCGGACTGGGTTAATCGGACGACGGGAAAGAATTGTTTCGAAAGACTGACCTGGATGCTGTCCGTGAAGAATAGTGGTGGTTTCTTGTTTCAAATCTTTCGAATGGGGAACGAGCAAAAAAGTGCACATGGGCTGCTGAATGCCTTTGAAATAAGTCTGGATGTGTTTGTTGTCCACGTTTAGCCGCGAAACACGAAAATGCGGCGACGCAATCAGGTCCGCATAGATGGCCGAGCTCCAGCCGCCAAACATATTGTCGGGGGCAATCATGGACATAACCCCTCGCTCTTTGTCCAACAGTTGGTGCAGGCATTTCGCGACGAACCGCTCCGCCAGCTTGGCCTTTCCGCCCTTTTTTCCTGGCTCCTGAAACGGGGGATTTCCCACGATGCAGTCAAATTTGGTCTGATTGCTAATTGTTGCCAAAGATAAAAAATCGGCGTGCACCACGTTTCCAGAGCCAAAGATGCGGCGACAGCACGCGACGTTGGCTTCGCCCAGTTCCACCATGTACAGCATGTGTTGCACTATATGGCTGCTTCGTTGTTGGCGGTCGGGGCACCAGGGTTCCAGGCGTTGCATCAAGCGGCGATGCACGCAAAGCATGAAATTTCCCACGCCGCAGCCTGGATCCAACCAGGTGCGCGTCGGATCGGTCCAGACGTCGGCGGGAAACGCGTCGAGCATTTGCTCCATCAGCGGCTCGGGGGTAAACACCTCGCCGAATTCTCGTTTTTCTTTCAGCTTGATGGGCAGGTGCTCCGCAATATGCCGCGAAATGTCCTCGCTGCTCCACTCGTGAATCATTCTTTTTTATTGCTATGCTATGATACAATTTATTATTTTCTATAAAACGACGGAATAAATTGTATCTTAATAATACTTGGCCTTGTAGGGGTTGTAGTGGGCCTTTACATAGTTGGGAGAGGTGACGGGGTTGTAGGTGGTGGATTTTGTCACAGTGGTAGTGGTGGTTTTACTGGTTGGCACTGTTGGCGTGTTGTCGATTCGGCGCAGTAGGAAAAATACTAGTATTACTGCCGCGGCGCCTATAAGAATCTTTTTTTCTTGTTTCATTATTATTTTATTGCAATATTTTACCATATAAAAACAAAAAAACAAAAAAAACAAAAAAACAAAAAAACAAAAAAACAAAAAAACAAAAAAAACAAATAAATAAAATCAACACCCGAAAAGGGCCAAAATACGCACCAGTAATTTCCGCAGTCCCTCTGTCAATCGCGTTTTATCCTCCATCCAGTGGGAAAGCAGTTTCTCTGTAATAACGGTGATGCCTCCCTGACGTTTTATGTGCGTCTTTTTTTTAAACAGCATATTTTCAAATATAATTAGTAGATCGGGGTCTTTTTTTTGGATAATGTCTCGCGACACCCATTTAGTCCCCTTGTAGAAGAATGCGTTGTACTCGGAATGCGCAATGTTGGTGTATATATTTTTCATTTCGCGGGGATACAGCTGGTTGCGAATGCGGCCAATGCCTTCTATCACATTGGTACTGTTGTTCATTTCCAGCACAAACATGACGGCGTACTTTGGATGTATGTCGCAAATGGGCGTGTTGGTCCCGTAAATCACGGAAATACCGTGCTTGCGGCGGTATCGCTGATTGGCGGCATAGGTTTCCGCGTTGAAGCGCGTAGAGGCAATTAAATATGCATCGTCATGGTTTTGTAGTTCAATCATTCATTATGGGCGAGACTTGGTTGCCCAAAACAATTCATTTTTTTGTTGTTGGTTAAAAAAAATGAAATAATAGTTGGACTGATTTTCGCAATAAAAAGTAAAAAAGAAAATAACGAAAGACAATGGCAACCACCAACATGATTCATACTATTGCGTCTCAGACGATTCCGCACGTGCAGAGTATCTTTAATTATTATGTAAATCGGTACATCAATACGGGAGACCGAATTTTGGACACGGCCGCGATTGGAATATGTACTATATTGTTTACGGGCATTATCCATTACATGTCTAGATGTACGGAACTGTTTCAAATGTTGCGTAGCAAGTGGAGGGACTATTTTTCAAAAGAAATCACCGAGGCCGAGTTTGACCCGAGTTTGGTGAATCCAACGTTATACGCCGTCGATGCCTTTTATAAATATGATTTTATTTATATCATCCCTGATTCAAAAATAGAAATGTTCAATACATATGCGTTTCAGTTTAAATTGATAACTACCAACGCTATAGCTGTCGGAGACACGTTTGAATCGGGCAATATTGTTTTAAAACCATCCACCACAGGCACAGGCCGTTATAGTAGTAGACATATGGACATACAAATGCCAATAGCAAGGTATACAAAAGATGATAAATATGAATATATTATTGCAAAAGGTAGCGCATTAGCATGCGACGATATCAAAGAATTAGAAAAATTTGTTAATACATATTTAAATCCCCCCAATGCAGTAGTGAAAAATCAAATATATCATTATAATGGCACAAATAGTCTAAAAAGTATTGGTCCCGTGAACAAGAATAAAACTTTTGACTCTTTGTATTTAGATGCCAAGGCAAAGCTAATAGGGTTGTTGGAAAAGTTCAAAACGAATACTCTGTATCCGCCTGGATTATCTCTGGACAACAAACTGGGAATTATTTTGCATGGTCCACCTGGAACGGGGAAAACTGGAGCATGCTCGGCAATTGCCAATTACCTGGGTCGCGACATTATGCTGGTAAGCGGGCTAGTAACTCAAAACCAAAACGCGATTATTGATACCATTAAACAATGCCAAAAAACACACGTGATTGTCCTGGATGAGTTTGACTATATTTTAAATCAGTCGGAAAAGACCAAGGACTCGTTTGAGATAGTGGTGGATTATACCGAGTTGCTAAAGAATGCCGAGACGCCCAAAGAAAGAGATGAGATAAAAAAGGACATTCAGAATTCACAGTCCAAGGTTTCCGACGAGGAATTTCTGCTGAAACTGCTGGATGGATTCGGTGACGACTCGGACCGCATCATTGTGGCAACGACAAACAGCATAGATAAAATCAACACCAAGTATTTGCGCCCTGGTCGGTTTGACAGTATTTGCTTGTTGGGGTTTTGCACTCGTGACATGTTTCGCAACCTGACTGTACACGTGTATGAAAACATGGACGACTTGATGGACAAACACGCGTCTCATATAGACACAGTACTTGTTCGAAATATCACTCCTTTGATTCTCATCAATGCATTGATTCAGACAGACTCGTTTGAAGAGTTGCTGGACTTGCTGGAGAAGCGACCTGTACAAGAGTATACCTATCCCGAAATTTAATTAGAATTAGAATTAGAATTGGACGATTTGTTACCAATTTTTTTTATAAAAAAGAAATAAAACGATACAAATACATCGCAACAATAAGAGGAAAGGAAAAAGAAAAGATGGCAGCAAACACGTGCGCCAAGGTAAATGCCCAATTTCCCGAATTGGAAATTCTCCAAACCTTTCATTCGACGCCGACTCAAATGGAAAAATTAATGCAGATCATCGAGTCCAAGCAAGAGGTGGAAGTGGTCGTCAATGGGTGCTATGGCGGATTTAGACTGAGTGAAAAAGGAATGCGGCGATATGCCGATCTGTCGGGCAATCCCATGCCCGCATATCGGCTTTACAACGAGTATGTGCGTCATGATCCGATTCTTGTACAAGTGGTCAAAGAACTAGGGGCGGATGCAAACGGGAAATACGCCGACTTGCAACTTGATACGGTTCCCATTCATCTGTTGTCGTATTATAGTCTGGACGAATACGACGGGGAAGAGCACATACAGCTGCACCAGAATCATTTCAAGCAGTACATTGTTGGCAAAATAGCATGTTCTGCTTTTGAAAATGATTCCAAAGAGGCGCTGTTGAAAAAAATGGAAATGATTCGCTATATTCATTCGGTGAAATGGAACGTGACGTGACGTGATTCCATTCCGTTCCATTTCACCGTGCTTAATACTCGGGATATACATAGGTTTGCACGGGCCGCTTTTCCAGCACGTCCAGCAGTTCTTCAAACGTGCTGGTTTTCACCAGCGTATTGATGAGAATGAGCGGCGTAATGTTTCGTTTTAATATGGATGCAATGCGTGTTTCATGAACCTTTGTTAATTCGTCGATATTTTTATATACGCTGACGGTCAATTTGCTGAAAATGTCCAGGTTGCAAAAACTCAAGAGACAGATGGCGTCGAAGCGACCAGGCCGCAAATACTTGGGATTGATTTTGTCAATGTGGTTGGTGGTTGCCACAATGATGCGGTCCGAGTCGTCGCCGAAACTGTCTAGCAGCTGAAGCAGGAACTGCTCGTCGGAAACCTTGGACTTGGACGCCTGGATTTCCGCGCGAATCTCTTCCTTTTCTTCTGGGGTCTTGGCCTGGATAAGCATTTCCGTGTAGTTGATTTCCATTTCTATGATGCCTTCGTCTTCTTTGGGTTTATTTAAAATATAATCAAACTCGTCCAACACAATCACGTGAGTTTTTTGGCACTCTTTAATCGCTTTAATGATGGCGGAACGGTCGCCCGTGACGAGGCCATTCACCAGCAAAATATCTCGGCCCAAATAGTTGGCAATGGCCGAACAAGTGCCCGTTTTGCCCGTGCCTGGTGGGCCGTGTAAAATGAACCCCAATTTATTGTCTAACGACAGCTCGGGGGGATACAGAGTGTTGGTCTTGAACTTGTCTAAAAGCGCAATGATGGCATTGTTGCTTTCACAATGAACGCGGTCAAAGGTTTTGGCCGTGTTTAATTTGCATGTTAGTTGGACTTCGTGTTTCGCATCCAAGGAAAATATATTTTTGTCGGCGAGGTTAGAATCGGGCGAAATAATTTTCATGAATTCTTTCAATTGTGCCGCATGATTGCAATACAATTTACAATCGTCAAAAATAATATATTCGTACTTATTATTTTCCATATATCGATACACTGGCATGTTTATATCCCTTGGCGATCCTTGATCTTTTATGTACAATGTATCCACTAATTTCAATAATCCATCTTTTTTTATTTTTAACGGGCATGACGCTGCAATGGGATACTTGTTTATTAACCATTTAGAAATGGCTGTACATTCACCAAGTGTATTATGCACATATCTATATTTATTCAACGCTTCTTCGTTATATACATTCGGATCTACTTTGGCTGGGTCAAAATCGTCGGACGTTTCGTTTCGCCACCATTTGATGAGTTCATGGTACAGAATCATGAAGCGTTTGACAAGACTCGACGCATAGTTGATGCACGTCGTAAAAATAATGGTGCAAACACCAATGATGGCCGTGTCCAAAATTCTGTCTCCCGTGTTGATGTGTTTGTTCGCCAGGTAGTTGAACATGCTCTGCAGATGCGGCACCACCTGGGTGAAAATCATCGACGACATAATGGCGAGGCTGGATGAAATACGTGTATTGTATTGACGTCTCTCCATAAAATTAATTCATTTTTTTTGGTTTTGCATTAAGATTGATTAAAACCTCGTGGCCAACGACTGTTATTGCGTTTCGGAACTGAATAAAAAATAAAGACGACGTGCTATACACGGATTTTAGCTCGGGAAAGCATTCCGTGTTGATATAGTCAAGAAATCGGTCTAGCTCCGCCAGCTTGTCGCTGTCCAGGGAATCGTAGTAATCGTACACAATATCGGTGGCGGTTTGGACAAAGGTGACTAGAATATCGCGCATTTCGCGTTTGTGCTCGAAGCGTTTGTTGGCCATTTGCACCAATTTTTTAAAATGGGCCAGCGAAATGTCCTTGGTCAGGTAGCGGAACCGCAGCATTAAATTATTTTCCACCGCGTTGGGGTGCATGCCCTGCGCAATAAATCGAACGTGGTTCACCGATCCGATAATATTATCGAGGGTGACGATGAGCTGATTGGGCGCATTGTGAATTTTTAATTTAACTCGCATCTGCTGGGAAAAACGATAGTTTAATTCGCGGCCGCAGCGAATTTCCATGTGGTTGCGGTCGGCGGTTTGCCCGCCCTCTCCGTTGTCTTGGCGCCGCATCCACTCGAAATAGTGGGGATTGTGAATAATGCCGTTGGTGATGAGCGTCCCGCTCTTCCACGAAAACGCCGTGCTGCAAACGGTGCACCACATTTGGTCGCACCCGTCAATTTTAAATATGCTCGCGGCGCATTTGGGGCACGGCTTGCAGTCTTTTTTCAAAAGAGCCGCCGAGGCTACATTGTCGGGATTACACATGTGCGGATTTTTATTTGATTCGGTATTATCTTTTTCTTTCAGGACGTGGCACTTGGAGCACGTGTAATGTTCGCAGAGCCCACATTTCCACTGAGAGCTGAGAAAGCCGCGGCAGTCGTTGTTGGGACACGCGCGCACAAACACTCTTTTTTTAGCCTCGGGTTTTTTTTCGTGTTCTTCTCTTTCACCCTCTTCTCCTTCTTCACCCTCTTCTCCTTCTTCTCCTTCTTCACCCTCTTCGTCGTCGTGGAGAGTAAGTCGGCGATATGGGTTTAGAAATTCAGTAAATCCGTGTGAAAGGTGACGCACCAGATTATTAATGCGGGTTCGAAAGATGCCGATATTTTTTTCGCACACGTAAATGCGTGTAGATACGGATTCTAAACGATACTTCAAATCGTCCAGTATGGAACGCTGTATTTCTCTTTTTTCCGAAAAGGTGGGGTCCAGCGTGTCGTCGTTTTGCGGTCTGCGAACAACGGCGGCATTGATAATCTCTTCTTCCGTCATATTTTCTGGGTCATAGATTCGTTTTCTATAGGCAAGTTTCGAAATGGTAATCTCGGCTTCAATCGCATCTCGTTTCACATAAAAGCGGGCCGCATACCCTTCTTGCATCGCAATGCTTTGTAAAAGCAGTTTGGAGATGCGGTTGTACTCTTCGACGATAATCTGGGTGGCGGGCAGCAGAGACTGTTCGTGGTGAAACAGCCGCGTTTCCCGCAATTCGCGGTATGTTTTTTTCATAAACGCTTGGGTAAAGGCTTCGGTGCAGAATTTACGCGTCCACGGACGCTTGCAGTCGGGAAACATGCACATGGGTTCTTCGCAGCCGAGCAAAAATTCCGTACAACATGCGCGGCACGCCACGTGATTGCAAAAGAAGCACTCTACCTTGTTTCTGCTGCTTTTATTGAATTCTTCGTCGCAAATGACGCAGTGTTCTTTTTCTGGTTTTGCCTTGGCCTTTTTTTCGGGCTTGACTTCTTTGTTAGGCTTGGCTTTTTTCTTTGCGTTTATTATTTCGCCTTCCATTCTTTCTAATAATATAATACAATACGTATTTATATTGTTTTATATACTTATTTTTAATTATTGGTTTGTACAAGCTGCCCCATTGGCTCAATGGATAGAGCGTGAGACTTCTAAGTCATTCGATATCTCGAGGTTGCGAGTTCGAGTCTCGCATGGGGTTTTATTTTTTAAAAAGGAAAAAAGAAAAAAGAAAAAAGAAAAAAAGAAAAAATAAACAACATAGTAAATAGTAAAACATGACGTTTGGATTTATTTTAACGCGGCACGTTAATTCACACAAGACCAATAAATACTGGATTCGGTCCGTTTCGCTCCTCAACGCGCTGTACCCCACGACGTCTATTGTCATTATCGACGACAACAGCAACCCCGATTTTTTGACCAAAGACTGCGAAAGCACGCTGAAAAATATTACGGTAATCCAGTCGGAATACCCAGGGCGCGGCGAGCTCTTACCCTTTGTATATTTGCTAAAGCATCGCTGGTTCGACGCGGCGGTTATTATGCACGACGGCGTGTTTGTGCATAAAAAAATAAATTTCGAGTTTGGGCCAATGCCCGACGTGCTGCCTCTGTGGCACTTTCCCTACAACACGGACGCGGGCCACGACGACTTTCGCCACATCATGCACCTCTCTGGGTTTTTACACAATGCCCCCATAATCCGCCGAAAACTGGTTTCGCAAAAACCGCAGGCCCAGGGCATGAACATGGCGGTGACGCCAGACCGTAACACCTTTCATCTTTGTTTTGGTGTACAAACGTACATTAAGCTTTCGTTTTTGGACAATATCGAGAAAAAATACCAAATCACCAATTTGCTGCAGTGTGTGAAATGCCGCCGCGACCGATGTGCCCTGGAACGCATCATGGGCTGCATCTTTCACGCCGAGCAGCCCGCGGCATTAAACAAGCGTCCGTCGTTGTTTGGGCACATTTTAAAGCACAAAAATGCGTACATGTATACTTATAAAGAATATGTGCGAGACGTGGTGCATAAAAAGATACCCAGTTTTTTCGTCAAGGTTTGGTCGGGAAGATAATATATCGATATGAAAAAAAAGAATAAAATATCCTCCTTTAATAAAATGAGTGGGGAAATGGACATGGACGATAACGAGGATATGGACGCATATATTAATTTCTTTTTTTTAATGGCCCACGGCACGGCGCTAACTCCAAACGTGACGCTCAGAAAAATCCAAGAAAAAAAGGTCTCTGAAATTAAAATGTTTGAATACCACGGCAATTTACGGTTCCCCGTAGTCAGAGAATTGGATAATGCCCAGATTGGAGATATCGTGAAAGACCCGACGTTAATGTATCGGCTAACCCAAAATCCGATTGAATCCTTTCAACCGCGCAGGTCGGATTTTCATCTCCCGCCCGTCATTTGGACAACGGACGAGAATGATGATGCGGTGTTAAAAAACCTGTTTGGGTTTTATCATTTCATCTTGGACGAAAAAAACCAAACGTGTATATTGCAGCAAAAAATATTCGATTGGCCCGCACTGCACGCAATGGGGACCATCACGTGGTCGTCCATGTTTGTGTGGATTTCCAATTATTTAAAAAGCAATCCTGTATACAAGGATAACCTAAATGAACTGGGGATATTTTCGTGCAGATTTATCGACCCGCAAACGTACGCCGAATACCCTGGGTTCGATTTGAGCGTGCCGACCTACCACAGCATGGATTTTCCTCCCTACAAAGAATATACCGCAGCAGACCAAACGCGCGGATATGGGGTCAGCGTGTTTGCGTCGCATGTCCCCGAGAGTATTCTTCAGTCCTTTGACCCAAGAAAGGCGGCGATTGACAACATACGACATCAAGGATGTGCGTTGAATGTCCTGAGTTTTTTCCATATATTGCAAAGACCGTATGCTCGGGAAGCAGTGGCTTGCCTCTCCATCAAAGGCACGTCCATCTTTAAAATCGTGGAAATATTAAATCATGTGATTACGAGCTCGTTCCCCGACATGCGTAAAACATTTCTAGTGATGCGTTTTCCCAGAGATGTCGCCCTGGAAATTATCCATCAATATTTTCAGCATGTAAGCGCGCTAAATAGTTTCATCATTGTAAAAATGTACACGGAAAATACCTACGAAAAAAATGGCGTGCGGTTTTTTAGCGAACTGGGTCATACCATTGCGTTTATGAAAATAGATAGGGGACTGTTTTTGATAGATCCCCAGTCACCCGTGTATTTAAAGGTTGGAACCGCAGAGTATCAGCGGTATATCTCCGCGTACAATTGGTTTGATATCATTTTCGAATACGGACCTTCCGCGAATTATACAAGCGATGGTTTTTTGCAGCAAGGAACCATTCGAACCAAACCGCACGATTTGACCTTTGGCGGAAACAAAAAACGCAAACGCGTCAAGAGCAAAAAACGCAAACGCGCAAAGAGCAAAAAAACACGCAAAAAAACAATGAGAAAATACAAAAAAAGAGGAAAACGCAATAAATAATATAAACCCATGGTGGGATATATATGCAGAGAAACATAATGCACGCGACCCAATTGCAATGCAACAATCGAACTAATAATTCATTTATTTTGTATAAATTTTCCGCGGGGACCAAGCCTACCTTGAACATGAATATCAATCATTTATATCCAGACAATAGTGACGTTTGTATTTCACACAGCATTCATGCCAAAATAAAAGAATTAAGTGACAAAACCAAGATAAAAGAAAAAGAAGACCCGAACATGGAATATATCGTACCTTATCATCATTTAGCGAGTACCAAGGATTCCCCGTCTACGATTTGCAAACTTTGCCTATCCGCCTTTTTTTTGGAATTGATTGAATTGGTGAAAATCAATTACCTGATGAATGCGCTGGAAACCGAAGTCAGTCCCGTGCTGTTTGTCAATGCGACCCTAACAGAGAGCGTGGAATTTATGAGTGTTTATCGCAACAAGGCTTTTTTAAATGTGCACGCAATGCAACTGCATTCCACCAAAGACGACCCACTTCCGCCCTCGAGTCGGAATAATATGAAATTTATTTTTATCGACAAGGTGGGGCGAATGGATTACCACGAAGTATTGAATGTCATACATACCTATCAAAGCGACGAAGGGACGCTCGTCGTGAAAACCTCGGATTTATTTTACAAACAATCGGTAGAGTTTCTAAACATTTTAGTTTCCATGTATCATCATATTATTTTCATCCAGCCAAGTATCTCGTCGGGATTGTCGGGGGACCGATTTATGGTGTGCAAAAATAAAAAACGAGACACCATGATACGACAACAAAAGATGTCGTCGTCCGCACGCTTGTTGTCCGACGACAAAGATGTTTCGTATGGCGGTAGCGGTAGCGGTAGCGGTAGCGGTAGCGGTAGCGGTAGCGGTAGCGGTAGCGGTAGCGGTAGCGGTAGCGGTAGTTGGTCCATGTAT
>Ga0233412_10000390_pt1 | contig 25672 bp, 21 predicted proteins | sample Na_anoxic_4_MG_FD_180667 | JGI IMG/M metagenome (GOLD analysis project Ga0233412, IMG submission 180667) | Seawater microbial communities from Saanich Inlet, British Columbia, Canada - Na_anoxic_4_MG | ecosystem: Environmental > Aquatic > Marine > Inlet | place: Canada: British Columbia...
TCGCCATCAAGCGGCGGTGCATTTGATGATCCTAATGCGGAAAACAGGGGGGATGTTCATTACTGGGATGTCTGGCATGGATTAAAACCATTTTCGGAATACAGGAAGTTTTATTTCCGTTTCTGCTCAGAATTCGGTTTTCAGTCATTTCCCTGCATGAAAACAGTGGAATCCTACACAATTCCTGAAGATAGGAATATTTTTTCTTATGTAATGGAAAGCCATCAGAAAAACGATGGAGCCAATGGTAAAATACTATATTATCTTTCAGAGAATTTTAAAAATCCAAAAGATTTTGAGTCAATGCTGTACGTTTCGCAGCTTCTGCAGGCTGAGGCAATTAAGTACGGAGTTGAACACTGGAGGAGGAACCGGGGAAGATGCATGGGATCCATATACTGGCAGTACAATGACTGCTGGCCCGTGGCATCATGGTCAAGCGTCGACAGCAATCAAAGGTGGAAGGCACTGCATTACTTTGCAAAAAGATTCTACGGCCCTGTACTATTGAGTGCTGAAGAAAACGGACTCTGTACAGACCTGCATCTTAGCAATGAAAGCCTTAAAGTCATTAACGGAATAGTTAAATGGAAGCTGATTGACCCTGCCGGCGTGATTCTTGAAAAAGGCAGTCTTGATGTTTCAGCCGAGTCTTTATCTAGTGATAATATCCTGAGTCTGGATTTTACTGATTTACTTACCGATAATAATAGACGCAGGGAATCTGTGCTTGTATATGATTTCAAAGGAACCGGGTATGAAACCAGTGCATCACTGCTGTTTGTGCCAAATAAATATTTTAAATACAGGAAAGTTGAAATTAAAACACATTTTTCCTTTAAAGACGGTTTCCTTAAAATATCTCTGGTTAGTAATACATATGCCGGGTATGTGGAAATAATGCCCATGGACTGCGACTGTGTGTTTAGCGACAATTACTTCAGTCTCATTCCCGGAGATAAAAAAGAGGTTACCATTGATTTTATTGAGTGCGGCATCTCTATGAGCCCGGATAAGTTCATGAAACAGCTGCGAATCCGCAGTATTGCTGATACATATTGATATGCAAAATCATCCGGGGGATGATTTTTCCTTCATGAATATTTTTAAATTTAATTATAAAATTTCAGTAAATCATCTTTTAGAAGGCCCAGTGCGAGTCCGGAGGCTATTTCGGCTACTGTCCATCCCGATTCTATACACCACGGACCCCAGCCGACATCGTTTGGAAGTGCGAAAACTTCTTTTAATTCAGCATCCCATCCCCGTGCCCATGCACCGTCAATTGCCGTATTAGCACTGATTATCTGTGCATTTGCCATGAAATCTGTTATTTCAGTCCACAGGTCAAGGAACTTGGTGTCTTTTGTTATGAAATATGCAATTATATAGCCCATTGGCAGCCAATTTACCGTATAAAGCAAGTCTGAGACGGGATCGCCGTTTTCAGTAAGGATTGAGCATTCATCGCCTGTGGTCCTGCTGTATCTGCTCTGGTAGCCGGTATCCCACTCAAGATATGTGCCGGTCTCATGTCTGAACTTCAGAAGGTCATTAGTAACGTTGTACAACATGGACTTATGTTCAGGATTCCCTGTTGCTTCATACATCAATGAGAGAGGCAGGATAAGACGTGCCAGTTCCTGGGTCTCACTCTGGCATCTCTTGGTGTCAGGATATACAGACATAATTGCCTCGAGTCCTTTTGTACCCATATCGGTAAAGTCCTGCCTGCCCGTCATGAGCGAGTTCAGAAGTAATGCGCCGTGATAATAAGCGGTATAATGAGCGCTAGGATATTCCGCCGGTTGAGAAGCCAGCCGTGTAATCTCTGATTCATCCAGCCGCTGGTTTTCAGTCCTGGTGACCCGCAGACCGTCCGTCCCTGTGGTTTTATATAGGAACTCTAGTGCTCGTGTGCATTCTTTTAGGTAACGATTGTCTCCCGAATACCTGCATTTAAGCATCTGCGGTATGATTGACCGTGCTACATCATCCTGATAACAAATATTCGATGCATTCAGTGACCACTTCATCATACCGTCAAGTAAACTCCCGGGCTTATCTGTGAACATTTCGGCAAATATGAAATCAGAAAGATTGTCTGATATTATCTTTGACTGAGGATTCCCGGTGAAGAGAAAATCAAGGAAATATGAGAACATTACCTCTCCGCAGCAGTCATCGCGAATTTCCGTGGCTTTTTTTTGCTTTCCGTCAGATTTAATTTCTGTAGCATAACCTTCATATACGCCGCTTTTGCCGTTATCAATCAATAACCCGGCTTTTTGGAACCAAGCCATTGATTTTGCGAATACCTCAGGCTTTTCTGTAATATCGCCCAAAAGGAAGTTGTTGGTATATGATGGTGTAAATTTTATAGGATTATCAGAACCCGTAATGATTCTGCATATGAAGGAAATAACCATCTGCCACTGATGAATAGGGGAGAACCTTGCTTTTGAAAAATAAGAGATGTCAAAAGAACAGTATATTGTATTTCCGTTTTCAATCCATAATGCATAATCAGCAGCCGGGCAATCATCAGTGTTTCCCTTGTACTGGGAATGCGACATTATGTTTTCCTTGTAAATCAAAATTGGAATTGCATTTTTATCCGGTGAGGAGGGCAGGTGTTCGTTATCTTGTTCATCAAGTATATAATTCCTGCAATCTGCCAAAGATTCAGGCATGCCGGTACCGACAAGGCGCTTAAAACGTGTGCTAAACGGCAAGGAAGCATCTTCGCTTCCAACACCTGGCTTTGTACAAATAAAGGCGGGTTTGCCATGTGAAATCAATTTCTGTAATTCAGTGTCTGATTCAATGTCTTTAGACCAATCCAAAACTACAAATGAATCAAAATTCCCGGGTTCAATAGCAACACTGCCGGGGACAATATGCGTTACTTCAACACCATCTATTTTTTTTATTAATCTGCTAAAATCGTTGTCAGTTTTAGATATTATAAGAATTTTATTCATAGATTTTTACATAACCTTCCTGCCGTCTCCGTAGCCAGACCGGATCTATGTGAGCATTGCCGATTAAGAATAACTTTCTCATATGTATACCCCCAAATCAATAGTCTTATTATACATATCAGAACGTATATTGAAAACCTTGAAATTCAATTCTTGACTATGACATGGTGTCATGGTTTATAATTATTCCAGGAGGTTGCCATGGGATTTAGGATTAAAGAAGTTTCAGATATGTCGGGAGTAAGCATCAGGATGCTGCGGCACTATGACAAGACCGGACTGCTTAAACCCGATGATATTCTTGAAAACGGATACAGGGATTACTCAAAAGAAAATCTTGACAGGCTGCAGCGGATCATGTACCTGAAAGAACTCGATTTTTCAATACCGGATATGCTGATGATACTTGAGGGAACGGAATGCGACATAGCTGAAGCTCTCAGGGGGCAGGAAGAGCTTCTGGTTGAAAAGAAAGAACGCCTTGAAGGCATCATAAACCTGATTAGATGTAGCTTGAAAGAAGGAATAGGAGATAAATTAACAAGTATTATGGATAAATTTAAAGCATTTGACAATAAGGAAATTGAAGAACATAAGAAAAAATATGCTGATGAAGCTGAAAAGAAATACGTTAGTACAGAAGCTTATGCCCAGAGTATATCAAGGACGAATAAATACAACAGCGGCGATTGGAAAAGAATAACAGAGGAATCTGAAGCAATTTATACTAGGTTTGCAACCGCTATGAAAACCGGCCCTGATTCGGTCAAAGCACATGAGGCAGCCAAGGAGTGGAAGGGACACATAAGCAAGTACTATTATGATTGTACTAATGAAATCTTCCTTGGATTAGCGGACATGTATGTTGCCGATCAACGGTTTACAAAAAACATAGATAAACATGCAGATGGCCTTGCTGCATTCATGAGCACTGCAATGAAAGATTACATAAAAAAACTTTGATTCACATTACAGTGTGTCGGAAAATATAAAAATTAATATTCCTCACAAGGTTTCACCGATTTTAAACAAATATCTTGTATTGATATGGTAAAATTCGGGTGCGGGGGTTTACCATGCTTCATGAAATTTATAAAAGTAAATTGGATAAATTAACAGTTCCCGGGATGTTCCGGGTTTTTCCCAAATGCTCGGATAGAGAAAAGTGGGATGATATTGACGAGGGACTTAAAGCTCACATTGTCAGCGATGCTGAAAAACTGCTGGGGTATGACTGGCCTAGGTTCAAGGCGACGGATTACCTTGAATATTACAGGGCGGGCAGCAGGAAAAGCTGGGATAATGTCTTCAAAGAGGTATTTGACCCAATAACCAAGCTGGCAGTGGCAGAATGCGTTGAGAACAAAGGACGTTTCCTTGATGATATTGCAAACGGAGTGTTTGCAAGATGCGAAGACACGTCATGGGTGCATACCGGGCACCTGAATCACCACGGTGATGAAAGGATTCCTCTATATGACGCCAGTTATCTTGACCTAAGGGCATGCAGTACAGGGAGCCAGCTTGCACATGTTTATTACTTGCTTAAACCCCAGCTAGATACTGTCAGTCCACATATCTGCAGCAGGATTGAGTATGAGATAAAGCATAGGATAATAGACAATTTCCTTGATAAATACCACTGGTGGACTAACCTGAAAGAGGGAGGGACCATCAACAACTGGAATACTCATTGCAATAAGAATGTTATCCGTACTGCAATGATAATGGAAAAAGACCGGGACCGGTTGAGGGCTGTCATGGACAAGGCCTGCCGCAGCCTGGATGTTTTTCTTTCCATTCATGCACCGGACGGGGCGTGCGACGAAGGACCCGGATACTGGAAGGGCGCTGGATTCTCATATTTGACAATCCTTTCATTCCTTTCACAAATCTATGGACTCCCGATTGTGGATTTTATTGACGACCGGATTAAAAATATGGGTTCATATATCTATAAGGTAATAATAAATAACGATTATTATATGAGCTATGCAGACGGTAACGGCAGGAATCCTATGTTCGATATTAAACTCTTCAAGACAGCGCTGGCAATCAATGATACAGCGCTTAAAGACCTTGCCGGCGATACATTCATAACCCATAGGGGCAGGGGGGATTACTACGACTATTTTATATATATCCTATATGACTATCTTGAATACATCATGGGTTATGAGGATATAAAACCCTCTGCTTCAGAGGTTTCAGAAAAAAGATATTATCTGCAGGACACAGTACTTCCGGATGCACACATTGCTTCTGCAAGGCAGGAAGCGGCTTCAGTCACAGGATTTTTTACAGGCATAAAAGGGGGACACAACGAAGAATCGCACAACCATAATGATATAGGCGTTTTCTACCTGTATTATGATGGTCTGCCGGTAATAATGGATGCCGGTGCGGGGATGTATACAATAAAGACATTCAGCCCTGACAGGTATGACATATGGACCATGCAGTCACAGTGGCACAGCCTTCCTGAAATCAATGGCTTGGGACAGGCACCGGGCAGGAAATACAAGTCAACAGATTTCGAGCACAAGGTGTCCGGAGATATTTCAATTGGCGCAATGAATATAACAAAGGCATACCCGATCAGTATCGGTTTATCCGAATTCCTGCGGGAATTCGAAATGGACAGGGATAAGGAAACAGTAACACTACAGGACAGTATCTCATTAAGCAGACCATCATCAGATATCAAATGGTATCTGAACCTGGCCTATGAACCTATAGTCATTGAAGACGGCAGGGTAATATTGACCAACAGTAAGGATGGGATCCTGATGGAATATGACAGCGGCCAATTCATTGTATCAATAGAGAAGAAGGATATATCCGGAGATAAGAAACTGCACGATTCATGGGGGGATGTTATATACAGGTTGTGCCTGGAGACGATAAACAAATATGATCTGCATAAAATTAGTATAAAATTCAAGGCAGTGACGGGGGAATGCCATGAGTAAAAATTCCGAGATATATGAAATCCTTGAAAAATACGTTGCCGGTGGTTCGAGTACAGGCTCAAAACGTGCAACTCTGCTTCCTGAAGAACCAACTGTGATTATCAATGGCAGGGGCTGCCGCGTCTGGGATGCAGATGGGAATGAATATATAGATTATAGGAACAGCCTTGGTCCGGTGACCCTTGGGTATTGTTATCCGGAAGTTAATGAGGCAATAAAGGAACAATTGGAAAAAGGAGTAGTTTACGGTCATCCAGGGATTCTTGAAGCTAAGACAGCCGAGAAACTTTGTTCAATTATTCCTTGTGCTGAAAAAGTGCGTTTTCTTAAGACTGGAGGAGAGGCAGTTGCAGCCTGTATAAAACTTGCGCGTGCCTTCACAGGCAGGGACCATATCATCCAGATTGGCTACAACGGCTGGCTAAATGTGTTGAGTTCGGGTGCAAGGGCCAATCCGAGGGATATTGTTTCAGGTGTCCCTCTGGGTGTCAGTAAAGCATTGAGTGAACTGCACCATACCGTAAACTGGGATGATGCCGATACCATTGAACACTTATTTAGTACATACGACGGCCGGATTGCAGCAGTGGTAATAGCAGCAGATTATGAAAATATGGAAAAGGGCAGAGAATTTTACCTATTTCTTCGCGAAATAACAGAGAAAAACGGCGCTTTGCTTATTTTCGACGAGATTGTCACTGGATTCAGGATTGCCTTAGCCGGTGTACAGGAATATTTCAACGTTAAACCCGACCTTGCTGTTTTTGCAAAGGGCATGGCAAACGGAATGCCGTTGTCTGTTTTCTGTGGAAGGGCGGATGTAATGGATATGGTTTCAAAGGGGGCTTCAATTTCATCAACATACGGGGGAGAGCAGCTGTCGCTGGCAGCAGCCTTAGCAGTGATTGACATATACCAAAAGGAAAATGTCATTGATTATCTGCGGGATAACGGAGGACGCCTTTGGACAGAAGTCAATAAAATTCTTAGGGATAAGGGTATCCCGCTGGAATATAAAGGCATGGGGCAATGTCCGATTCTGTCAACTGATAATCCCGGTATAAAGGATAAATTCTTTAGGAAAGCATATTCAAATGGAGTCTCCCTTTATAATGTCAGTTACATAAACTATAGCCATAAAGCGACTGATATTGAAGAAACATTAGAACGCCTTGATAGGGCAGCCTCATCTATATGAGTTATTGAAACAACTTAATAACAGCCTATTAAAAATAACAAGCAGTGTACCGGTTATTCATATATTGCATTAGGGTATATTTACATGAAGGTGAATGATAACGGAGGGATTGCCTTGGAAAGAAATTTAGACATCATAGGAATGACCTGTACTGCATGTGCGGTGGCCATTGAAAAGAGCATTGGAAAACTTGACGGAGTCAGTGAAGTTGCTGTAAATTTTGCCACGGAGAAAATGAAGGTCGTCTACAATGAGAAGGATATTAATGATGAACTTATAATAGAAGAGGTTAGGAATACCGGATATGATGTAGAAAACCCGGTGGACTCGGCTACGCAGGGCAAAAACAAAGATAACGTCAGGCTTCATGAATTGTCCATGAGGAAAAGATTCATTATTTCTCTTATATTCACCCTTCCTGTTTTTTATCTTGCAATGGGAGAAATGATTGGGCTTCCCATACCGGCTTTCCTTAATGGCGATGCAAATGCGTTAATGCTTGCCCTGGTTCAGATGTTTCTTACTATACCTGTTATCCTGACGGGAGCAGAATTTTATAAAGTCGGTTTCAGAACCCTTTGGAAAAGGTCTCCCAATATGGATTCCCTGATAGCCATTGGAAGCAGTGCAGCTTTCTTGTTTGGCATATTTGTAATATTCCAGCTGGCCTACGGACTGTCATCCGGAAATACAGATCTTGTTTCTAAATATGCCAATGAACTTTATTTTGAATCGGCAGCGGTTATCCTAACCCTTATAACACTTGGCAAGTATTTCGAAGCCAGGGCCAAGGGAAAGACTTCCGATGCTATAAAAAGCCTACTGGCACTTGTCCCTGATGAAGCTATTGTTATCAGAAATGGAGCTGAAATAAGCATTCCGATTGAAAATGTCAGAACCGGGGATATAGTTGTCGTTAAGCCCGGCGGGAAAATACCGGCTGACGGAGATATAATCGAAGGGTATTCTGCTGTGGATGAATCAATGCTTACAGGTGAAAGCATCCCGATTGAAAAAAACATCGGAGATAGGGTTACCGGTGGAAGTATGAATAAGACAGGATACATAAAATTCAAGGTTGCCAGGACAGGCGATGACACAACCCTATCAAAGATAATCAAACTAGTAGAAGATGCACAAGGGAAAAAAGCGCCTATTGCCAGGACCGCTGATAAAATAAGCGCAATATTCGTTCCGGTCGTAATAGGAATTTCCATTGTGTCATTCTTGATATGGCTGATTTTAGGATACGGATTTGCCTTCGCATTTACAATAGCTGTTTCTGTACTTGTTATATCTTGCCCGTGTGCTCTTGGACTAGCAACTCCAACAGCCATTATGGTTGGAACGGGAAAAGGAGCACGTTACGGAATCCTCATAAAAAGCGGCGAAGCACTCGAAACAACTCACAGGGCTGATACTATAGTATTTGATAAAACCGGGACACTAACAGAGGGAACGCCGTCCGTTACTAATATTATACCGGTAGGCATTAGCGAAAATAGGCTTTTGGCAATAGCAGCATCTGCGGAGAAAATGTCGGAACATCCCTTAAGCGAAGCCATTGTTGCAGAAGCTCTGAATAGGGAGCTTGAAATTCCGGCGGCAAAAGGTTTTGAAGCAGTACCGGGTTATGGGATCAAGGCCATTATTGATAACAATGAATTTCTTATCGGTAAGAAACAGTTTCTTGAACAAGCGGGGATATCACTCGATGAAAATAACTCCGATCAATTAGCTTCAGATGGTAAAACGCCGTTGTTTACAGCTATAGGCGGGAAGTATACCGGGCTGATTGCTGCCGCTGACAAGGTGAAAACAGGAACCCCGGAAGCAATAGCCAGGCTGCATGATATCGGTTATGAAATAGTTATGCTGACAGGTGACAATGAAAAGACTGCGGCAGCCGTTGCAAGAAGTATCGGAATAACTAATGTCATACCCAATGTCCTGCCCGGGAACAAAGCTGACAATATAAAAAGATTGCAGAATACCGGTTCCAGAGTCATCATGGTTGGTGATGGTATAAATGATGCTGTAGCATTAGTGCAGGCTGATGTTGGAATAGCCATGGGAAATGGAACGGATGTAGCCATAGATTCTGCTGATATCGTATTAATGAAAGATAACATAGGTGACGTTGCAACAGCCATTGAACTTAGCAAGAGAACGATTCGAAATATAAAACAGAATCTGTTCTGGGCGTTTTTTTACAATATCATTGGCATTCCAATCGCTGCAGGAATCCTTTATTTGAGCATTGGGCTTAAATTGAATCCTATGATTGCAGCCGCAGCAATGAGCTTCAGTTCGGTTTCAGTAGTATTGAATGCATTAAGGCTAAAAAGGTTCCGACCTTCTGACGCCGGTAAAATTACTTCAGTTGAAGCAAAGGATGAAAGTATAAAAAACGAAAATGAAAAAGGAGTTTATAAAATGAAAAAGATATTAGATATTAAAGGCATGAGCTGCATGCACTGTGTAAGCAGGGTCAAAGAAGCACTGGAAGCAGTTGAGGGTGTTGCATCGGTTGTTGTCAGTCTTGAAGACAATCTTGCAACAGTTCATTTGTCTGATGAGACTACAGATGAAAACCTTAAAAAAGCTGTTGAAGAATCCGGATATGAAGTTATAAAAGTTTCATAAAAGATAGAAACAGAATGAGTAATTCAGGTAATAGTGTATAATAATAACTAATTAAAAATGTAATTGTAAAAATGGGGGGAAGATAATGAGAAAAATTTTAATAATTTGTTTGGTTTTGGCTATTTTAATTATTCCGCTGTCGTCATGCGGGAAAAATGACGATTCAGAACTCGTTGTAGGTATGGAGCTAAAATACCCGCCTTTTGAAACTACTGATGCAAACAACATTCCTGATGGTATTAGTGTAAAGATGGCCTATGCCCTCGGCGAATACCTCGGTAGGCCCGTCAGGATAGAGGGAATGGATTGGAACGGGCTTATCCCGTCACTTACCACTAATAAGATTGATTTGATTATTTCCTCCATGACCATAAGACCCGACAGGCAGGAAGTGGTGAATTTCTCGGACCCATATGCCAAAGCACAGCTTTCGCTGCTTGTATATAAAGATTCTCCGATAATGGAATTCAACGACCTAAAGGGTGAAGACAGAAAACTGGCTGTTAAAAAGGGCTCTACTGGACATACTTACGCAATTGACAATCTGCCTGAAAAAAATATCGTTGTTTTTAATGAAGCCAGCGAATGTGTACTTGAAGTAGCACAGGGAAAAGCTGATGCATTCATTTACGACGCACTGACCATTTATAACAACAATGAACTCCACCCGGATACCACCAGGACACTGTTCGAACCCTTCCAGGAGGATTATGAGTACTGGGGTGTTGCTATAAACAAAGAAGATACTAAGTTGCTTGAAGATGTAAATAAGTTCATAAAAAAGCACCAGGATGAGGGTGGCATGAACAAGCTGGCTGACGAATACCTTGGGGACATCAAGAATGTCTTTGATGAACTTGACCTTCCGTTCTTTTTCGATATAGACTGACGGCATGAAAAAGATCTTTAAGTTAAAAAACTCAAAAGAGACGCCGGGACTGTTGTCGCGGTGGACGAATATTGCGTTGGTGGGGATTTTCATCAGCGTGATATTCTTTTATGCGCTTACCAGGATAAATTACAATTTTGACTGGAATGTAATCTGGGAATACCGCATAAAAATCCTAAGGGGCTATGGAATGACATTCGTCATAGCATTTTTCTCAATTATAGTTTCCGTAGCTATAGGTCTGATAAGCGCCGCGGCCCTTCAGAGCCGGGTCATATTCCTTAGGTACCTGGCAAGGGCTTATGTCGAAGGTATCAGGGGGACGCCTTTTCTTGTACAGATTATATTCTTCTATTTCATAATCGCTACAGCGGTCGGCCTTAATAACAAATTCATAGTAGGAGTTCTAATATTAGCAATATTTACAGGAGCTTATGTGACTGAAATCATAAGGGGAGGAATCCAAAGCATACCGGAGTCTCAATGGGTGACGGCACGCTCCCTGGGTTTTACAAGGCTGCAAACATACAGGTTCATAATATTCCCACAGGTGTTCAGGAGGATACTTCCGGCCCTGGCGGGACAGATGTCGTCACTTGTAAAGGATTCATCATTGCTGTCAACCATAGCTGTATCTGAATTTGCTATGAAGATGCTGGAGGTCAACTCGCTTACATTCAGGACATTTGAAATCCTTACATTCATGATGCTCGGGTATCTGTTGATAACAATACCCATATCAATACTGTCCAAGTGGCTTGAAAGGAAGTTCTATTATGAATCTTGATATCAGGGGACTCAGCAAGCATTATGGGACGGAAAAGGCTCTGGATAAACTTGACCTGGAAATTCACGACTTGAAATCCGTTGCAGTAATAGGCCCGTCAGGAGGAGGCAAGTCAACACTGTTGAGATTAATAGCGGGATTGGAAACACCCACGGAAGGATTCGTGTCGGTTAACGGAATCCCTATTGATTATGACGAAAAACCCCTTAGGGAGTACAGGAAAAGGATCGGTCTGGTTTTCCAGGCCCACAACCTGTTTCCGCATTGGACCGCTTTGAAAAATATAGCCATGCCACTGGTTAAAGTGTTTAATACGGATCCGGAAGAAGTAGAAGAAAGAGCAATGGATCTTCTGACAAGGTTTGGTCTTGAAGAACACGCGAATAAACTGCCGGTACAGCTTTCCGGCGGCCAGCAGCAGCGCATATCAATTGCCCGGGCTATGGCCCGCAGGCCTGAAATCCTGCTTCTTGACGAACCCACAAGTGCATTGGATCCGCAGTTAACCAAGGAAGTCCTTGACATGATCCTTGAGCTAAAAGAAGAGGGAACTAATATAATGATGGCGACCCATGAGATGGCATTTGCTAAAAGGGCCGCGGAAGAAATAATTTTTGTTGATGCAGGGAAAATCGCTGCACAGGACATTTCAGCACGGTTCTTTGAGCCCGGAGACAATCAGCGGCTTGATGAATTTCTAAGTCATGTGTTTGAATAATAATGAAGCATTTTATTGATGACGCCATAATTTATATTAACCGGTTTGAAAAGATATGTCACAGACCGAAAACTCCCAAACAACCGGTTCTTCAACCAGAGTATGCTCATGAAATCGATACAGGTTTGAGTTAAGGTCGGATGACTGTGGTATTTATCGGGATCCTTATGAGAAATAATCATATTTATTGATTATGAAGTGATATTTGCTTTGACATAATATCACTAATATAATACCATTTGTACCATATGAAGGAGGATACGAATTGGATTCTTTAGAACTTAGTAAAAAGGTAATGAACCTGCTTGATGACAAGAAAGCATTGGGTATAATATCAATAGATGTCGGCAAGGTTACAACATTGACTGACTATTTTATTATCTGCAACGGCACAAGTGACAGGCACAGGAAATCATTGGCTGACGATGTCCAGGAACTCATGGAGAATGAGGATGTGAAGATGCTATCGAAAGAGGGCTATAGGACTGCTGACTGGATTCTTTTAGATTATGGTTATGTCGTGGTTAATTTTTTCAGTGAGGAAGCCCGGGAAAAATATAGTTTAGAAAGACTGTGGTCTGACGGATCACTGTCTGAATTACGTAATATGAATGTCATGGAGGAAACAAAATGATTATCACAGGAATTAGCGATGAAGCCGGAAAAGATATTAAAACACAGATAAAGGCTCATAAGGAACTCGGTTGGAATGCATTGGAACTGCGTCTTCACAATGGTGTAAATGCTTCAACTACTGATTTTTCCGACAAAGATTTTGATGAAGTCAGAAGAACGGTTGAAGAAGCTGAAATGACTGTAACGGGATTCAGTTCTGCTATCGGCAACTGGAGCAGAAGCATACGCGGGGATTTTTCAATTGATATTGAAGACCTGAAGGTAGCTGCCAAAAGAATGAATCTATTGGAGACGAAATATATTAGGACTATGACATGGATTCCCGATGAATCCGATATGGTCTTTACACGAAAAGAAGGTATTAGGAGATATAAGGAACTTTCTAAGATAGCCGAGGACACAGGCATACTTCTGGCGCATGAGAACTGCACAGGCTGGGGTGGATTCACACCGCAGAACATGCTCGAGCTCAAAGCCGAAGTCGATAGTCCGAATCTCGTTCTTCTTTATGACACAGGCAATGTCGTATCGCATGGCGATGATCCTGAGGAATTTTTCAAGGGTATAAGAGGACATTTTGATTATATTCATATAAAAGACGCAAAATTCAACGTTAGCGATGAAGGACATACTTTCACCTACTGTGGTGAAGGCGATGGAAATGTAGCCGAAATACTGCGCCGGGTCATTAAGGAAGACGGATATGATGGTGTTATTTCAATAGAACCGCACGTTGCAGCAATAGTACACGAGGGCAGCAACAGCTCAAAGGGTGATGAAATGATGTACAATTCATATCTTGAGTATGGCCGGAAGCTGGAAAAAATAATCTCATCTCTCTAGACAATTTTATAACAATCAAGGCTCCCTGAGGAGCCTTTTTTAGAATCCAAAAATCTTACCAGAGACAGCGTTTAAAATATCACTAAATCATTCTTTGGATGACTTGGTGATATTGCCTTGCAGAAATTCATTTAAACACAGAATTACCCTTGCAGACAAGATTGCATTGGAAGAATTAACCGCCTGTATAATTTTTGGTGAATGTTTATACTGAGTGTTAATGACAAATAATGGTAATGATGATATCATTTCGACATATTGAAAATACGCGGTTTTCACAAACAAAAAGAAGGGATGATATTTGATGAAAAAAAGATTGAAAATTCTATTGTGCCTGATGACTACACTGTCATTGATGCTGGCGATGTCCGCAGGTGCATATGCTGCCCAGGAATCATTTGAAATTACCGGCGCAGGCAGTGTAACGGTTTCGATTTCCGGAGATCCGGTATTTACGGCGGCTTCTCATAGCGAAACAATCACCATGGGGAGCGATATTATTTTTACGGGAAGCAATAATGATATTTACATTACTGATGAAACAGGAACTAACTCCGGCTGGATGTTCGGAATTGCCACCACTGATTTTTATCTGTTGGATATAGATGATCCGACAGATGCTAATTCGGAAACCATGGACGTGTATGTTTTTTCATGCGACTGGCTGTCTTTAACACTAGATAACAGTGCAGAAGCAATGTGCACCGACGATAACTATACTCTTATTCCGGGAACGGGAGGCGACGGCGGGGTAGTTCCTGCTGACCAAGTCCAGTATTTTGGGGGAGCCCAGGCTGATTTCCCGCCCAATTGTTCCACGACAACGTTAAATAATGCAAATATAATTAAAGTTTCACCGGGCTATGGTGCAGGGAAATACTATTTTGATTTGAATTACATTATCACTATTGACGAGTGGCTGCCTGATGGAACGGTAGTTGACTCAACGGCAACAGGCGGACGATTTAACGATATGTCAATTGCTGCGGGTGATAAAGTTCAGGTATTTGCAGGAGTTTACACGACGAACATGGTTTACAGTGCGTCATGTAACCCGGCATCATAGAAAATTAATCCGTTGATAAAGCAAGGATTTAAACGGCTGCCTGCATTGGACAGGCAGCCGGGAACCATAAAAAAATGAAAAAGAAATGTATATTTATACTAGCGGCAGTCTTTGTTATGTTTTCGCATTCAGTCTTGGCAGATGCCCATCTTATGAAAATCAGGCATGGAGGTGAACAAAGCTATTTTGAAGTTGCAGCAACCCCGGGCGGCTGTGGTGCAATCGAATTTGATATATATAATGATTCGGTGAAAGAGCTGACTAATTTCATACTGCTTTATGATTCCTTAACTGCAGTCAACGGCGGAAATGAAATCATGTCCCCTGAAGAAATACACTTTAGTGAAACTGCAGGATGGTTCAGCAATAATATTACTGAAATAACCCTGCTAAATGGCAGCTTAGAACATAAAAAGCTGGAATTTAAAGTTCCTGAAGATACAAAACCGGGCGTTTATACTGCAATACTGGGTATTTATTCATCAGCTGACGCCATGCAGGTGGATTCAGGAAAAGATGACGGAATTAGCATGAATATTAATAATTACTATACAAACACCATGGCTGTTGTAGTCAGCATAGGGACAGCCCCGGAAGGCAAGGTTTTATTCGGTGACACAGCAGAAATAAAAGTTGATTCAAAGAAGGGCAGCGCATATTTGTATATCCCTGTTAGAAATGTTGGCAATACTTACGAATTCCCCATAATTAACGCAAGTTTATCTGACAGCAGCGGTAAACTCCTTTTTGAAGGAGAAAACAAAATGGCCATCGTTTATCGCAATACAGATACTTTTGCCTGCTTCAGCCTTGCCGGATGCATTACAGGGGAAGGGAATTACAGGGTTGAATGTGACATGACTGCAAGTGAAAGCTGCAGGTTTATGGAACAGAGCAAGATTTTTGATATAAACCTCGAGAGGGAGAAAGCGCGTGAAGCTTTGGTTAACCAATTGGATAATGAAAACAGCAGCGATCCGGATTGGTCAGGCGGTTATTTCATACTGGGCAAAAAACAATTGTTGTTCGGATTTGGTGCATCGGTAATTTTAATTTTTGCTGTTTGTGGTTTTATACTTTTCTCTAAGAAGTTAAAAAGAAAACGCGAGACATTAAAAGCTCATTCATTCGATTAAAGCCGTGATAAAGGCATTATGGTTTTTATGTTGGCCTCGCTATCAAGGTCGACGCGTACTGAGACCCCATATACTTTCGTCAGAAGGTCTTCGGTCAGCACCTGGTTCTGCATGCCTGATTCCACAAGCCTGCCATCGGACATTAGGAAGATATGCTGGGCATATTGTGCTGCAAGATTCAGGTCGTGGAGCACACAGATTATGGTCCTGTATTTTCTATCAGCAAGTGATTTTGCCAAGTCCATTATTTCAATCTGATGGTTTATATCCAGCATTGAAACAGGTTCGTCAAGAAGAATGATTTCTGAGTCCTGGGCGAACGCCCTGGCAAGGATTGCCCTTTGCTTTTCGCCGCCTGACAATTGGTTGATGCTTTTGTCTTTCAAATGTAGCGTGCTGGTCTCTTCCATAGCTTCGATGATCTTATCATGGTCTTCTTTTGTCATGGGCTGAAGTCCGGTATGGTAGGGATTTCTACCCATGGCGATAACATCGTATACTGTGAAATCAAATCCTGTGAATGTTTCCTGGGGGACATAGGCGATGTATTTAGCCCTTTGCCTTGCTTTCATGCTCCGTATGTTCATGTCAAAAATGCTAACGTTTCCAGAGGAAGGGGTAAGGTAGCCGTATAGGTTCCTGAGCAGCGTACTCTTGCCGCATCCGTTGGGACCTATGATTCCGTAAAAAGTACCCTGATAGAATTCCATGGAAACACCCTTAAGGACTTCGGTTTTGCCATATGAGAAATGAAGGTCTTTTACATTAAGTATCCTCACGCAAGTGCCCTCCTTTTATTTCTGATAAGGAGGGTTATGAAAAACGGCACCCCTAACAATGACGTAATTATACCTATGGGAAGTTCAGTCGGGGAAAATAGGGTACGGGCAGCGGTATCGCACAGCAGTAGGAAGATTGCACCTGCTAAAGCGGATACGGGCATAAGCCGCTTGTGGTCAGGGCCGGTAAGAAAGCGGACCGCATGGGGCACTATCAAACCAACGAAACCTATAGTTCCGCAGAAACATACGCTTATTGCTGTAATCATTGAAGCGACGACCAACAGAATTTTTTTTAAAAGGCTTGCATTTATTCCGAGAGAAACAGCGGTTTCATCTCCTGTTGACAGAATATTCAGGTTTTTACTATTTAAAATCAGGATAATAGAGCCAATTAAAATAAAAGGAAGCATGATGATTACAGTCTGCCAACTGGAGCCTGTCATGCTTCCTAATGTCCAGAAGATTATGCGATGGGCCTGTTCCCTTGAGGCAATTATTATGAGTGAAATGAATGATGAGCATAAAAAGCCGATTGCTATTCCGGACAATATTAGTGTGTTTGTTACCAGCCTGCCGCCTTTTTGGGCAATAAGGTAAACTGCTGTGGTTGCGGCGATTGCGCCGATGAAGGCGTAAAGCGGGACCAGACCGAGGTTAAACAATGTTGCCTGTGTCCCTGTCACAAATGCCAATGCCGCTCCAAGGACTGCACCTGACGATATTCCCAATACATATGGGTCAGCCATGGGATTGCGGAACATTCCCTGGAAAACTACCCCGCAGATTGATAATCCCGTTCCACAGAGAACGGATGCGATAATACGGGGCAGTCTTATTGAAAAAATGATAGTAGAGTAAGTGTCCGGCAGTGATGAAATGTCAACAAGTCTATTTGCAAGTGGGATTTTTGACAGCAAAATCCTCAAGCTGTCAATAAAACCTATGTTTGCGGAACCTGTCCCCGCTGAAAAAACTATAGTTGCAGCCAGTGCAGCAAGCAGAGCCAGGTAAACAAGTATAAATGCCGGTCGTTTTTTCTTGCTCATAATTTCCTATTCATATATATCATAGTGAATGGCCTTTGCCATATCAGCAAAAGCTTCCACAAGCCTGGGACCAAGGCGCTGCAAGGAGTCATCATTTAATGTAAAAACCCTGTTTTCTTTAACAGATGTAAGGTCCTTATAGCCTGTTGCTTCCTTAAGTCCGTCAGCAGGGGACCATGTGGATAAAAGTAGAACATCAGGATTGTGTTCAACGAGTTTTTCAACGCTGTAAGTCCAGCCTTCAGTGTCGTCAGCCACATTAATGCCACCTGCTGCAGCTATCATCTGGCTTATAAATGTTCCTTTTCCTGCAGTATAATCCCCAAATTCGCCATAACCCATAACATAATAGACTGTTTTCTTTTCGTATACGGATACTTCTGAAATTATAGATTCAATATCAGCTTTCATAGAAGATACAACATCTGTTGCCTTATCATAAGCACCAAGAACCTCGCCTACGATTTCGATGCATCTATAAGCACCTTCAAAAGAATCTTCTTCATCAACAACTACAAATGGAATACCTGCGTCTTTAATTTGCAGAGCAAGCTCTTTCATCGTCATTTCGGTGAGGATGACAACGTCCGGATTTAGGGCAATTATTGCTTCTATATCCGGTTGGTCAATGTTTCCTACAGATGCATAATCAAAAACTGCTTCGGGGAAGTTGCACCAGTCTGTCCTTGCTACCAGCTTGTCTTCGGCCTCAATTGCGAAAATAATTTCGGTAATATTCGGCGCAAGGGACACAACAGTTTCAGGAGTTTTTTCAAATTTAATCACATTTCCCTGAGAATCAGTCACAGAATATTCAGATGCAACCTCTGGTGTTGGGGACGGAGTTGATTCCAGTGTAGGTGCAGGTGTTGTTTGTGTTGTACTTGACTGGCATCCTCCCATAATGAGGGCAAGTGATGCAATCATGACTGATAAAATAATGAGTGTCTTTTTCATAGTTTCTCCCTTTTTTAAAGTTTCAGTCCAATTATCTGACCGGTAAAAAAAGACCCTGCTCATAAAAGCAGGGGATTGTGTATAAACATTCATACAACACCCTCTATGCCTCGTAGAGTTACCAGTGTAAACGGTTAAGCAGGTCTTCTGACTCAGATTCAGCGATTTATCCGCACCTTCCCGGCAGAGCCAGTGGATACGCGGGTAACCTCATCATTACAGCGGCGGGACCGTCCGGGATTCAAACCCGGTTCCCTTTTAATCCGTCCAAAATTTGGAACAGAACATAACCGTGGATATTAAACTGTGAAATCATTATAAGGCAGTGACAAACATGCGTCAACAACTTTCCGGTATTGAAGTAGATAAGTTTGGGAAATTTTACAGCATTATAAATAAATAGTTTTAAAGCGAAGTTAATCTCTTGTAAAAATATCACCCGGTGGGAGTATTTATGCCAAACAACAGTCCCTGAATAATGCTGCGTGTTATAATGGCATGGAAGGAGTTTGAATTGAGAAACTTAATAATTTTTTTATTCGGCGGTCTACTGAGGGTCACGCTTGGAATCTGGTTGAAGCTGGTTTATAACATTAAGGCATTCAATGAACCTGTAAAAAATATGCCCGGTCCATTCCTTTTGGTTGGAAACCACTGTTTAAACTGGGATCCTTTTATAACCGGGTTGTATATAAAGCCAAATACAAGATTTATTGCTAGCGACAGTCTCTTCAGGGACAAAGCTGTTGCATTCATGTTAACCTACCTTGTAGGGGCCATCCCTAAAAAAAAGGCAGTATCTGATTTAAAAACCATCAAACTCTCAATGAAGGAGCTGAAAAAGGGCCATGTAGTAGGTGTATATCCTGAGGCTAACAGAACGTGGAACGGCCGCTCGATAGACATACTATTCTCAACAGCTAAGTTTGCTAAACTTATGAAAGTTCCTGTGGTAAATTGTGTGATGAAGGGCGGATACCTCTCACGGCCAAGATGGGCAGTCAGGGGAAGAAAAGGTATCCTTGAACTACACTATGAAGTTCTGTTTACCAAAGAAGAAGTGAAGAAAAAGAGCGTGGATGAAATATACACTGTTTTGAACAATGCAATTCAATATAATGAATTTGACTGGCAGAAAGACAGGATGATTCCATATAAGTCAAAAAGGCAGGCCGAATTTCTGGAAAATTACCTCTATATATGTCCTCAATGCAGAAAAATCGGAACGATGGTAAGCGATAGAAATGAGTTTCGGTGCAATGCCTGCGGTCTTGCACATACTATGGGGGATTACGGTTATTTCATAAATGACATCAGGAAATTTGAAAATCCGCAGGAGTGGGGCGACTGGCAGGCTGGTAGATTTAAGGAAATTGTAAATACCGATGAGGTGATTTACAGTGACAGTGCAGTCCTATATGGTGAAAATGAAAGAAACTCGTTGTATATAGTTGATGATGGAAAGCTTTCACTATATAAAGACCGGATAGTATTCACTTCCAAAAAACTTGGGAGAACTTTTTTCATCAATGAAATTTTCGGCAATACAATACAATTGAATTACATATTTGATTTCTATTACAAAGGCGATTTTGTCAGGCTTAGGTTCCTTCCGAAAAACAGGGCATCGGCTTTCAAGTGGAACTACGCAGTAGACCACCTGAAGGACTGATTTTCCATCATACTTCGTTATGTTCAGCATTCTGGTTTAGTCATGTATCTTTATACACTCCTTCACCCGAAGCTTCCAAAGCCTTGTTTGATGAATAATCATCTCCTTCAGGTATGGAAATGGCTGATTTTCCATCATACTTCGTTATGTTCAGCATTCTGGTTTAGTCATGTATCTTTATACACTCCTTCACCCGAAGCTTCCAAAGCCTTGTTTGATGAATAATCATCTCCTTCAGCCATGGAAATGGCTGATTTTCCATCATACTGCGTTATGCTCAGCTTTCTGGCTCAGTCATATATCTTATATACACTCCTTCGCCCGAAGCTTTCATAGCCTTGTCTGATGATAAATCATCACCTTCAGGCTTGAGAGCGGTTACTTTTAATTAAACATCAGAAGTTAAGGCAAATCAGCCGCCGAATATGATCGAAATCATCCGGCGGTTATTGTATATTTCTGATTTATGGCGTTCTATTTTGATATCATCAAGCTAGGTGAGTCTTATAACAATCCATTATAGAGGTCTGCGTATATTCCGGCACGGTTCATTAATTCCGAATGGGAGCCCTGTTCTGCAATACCATCTTTGGTTATTATCAAAATACGATCGGCATTCTGGATAGTTGAAAGCCTGTGGGCGATAATAAGGGTGGTTCTGCCGACTGTGAGTTCCTCAAGGGATTTTTGTATTTCTTTTTCTGTTTTTGTGTCAAGTGAACTTGTTGCTTCGTCAAGAATTAAAATCGGCGGATTTTTAAGGAATACCCGTGAAATGGATACTCTTTGCTTTTGCCCGCCTGATAGTCTAATGCCGCGTTCGCCTACAAAAGTATCATATTTTTCCGGAAGGCCCTCGACAAACTCATGAATCCTCGCTTTTTTAGCCGCATCAACCATTTCATCATAAGACGCTTCAGGATTACCGTACATGATATTATCACCGATTGTGCCTGCAAACAGGAATACATCCTGTTGGACCATTCCGATATTGTGCCTTAGTGATTCCAGGGTTATATTTTCTATGTCAGTACCGTCAAGTAATATTCTTCCGTGATCCAAGGTATAAAAGCGAGGAATCAGATTACAAAGGGTTGTCTTACCGCCGCCGGAAGGACCTGCGACAGCAAGTGTTTCGCCTGCCTTTATCTCCATTGAAAGGTTTTTAAGGACATGTTCATTATTATCATAAGAGAAAGTAATATTTTCCATAGTTATGCTGCCTAGGACTTCTGAGATATTCACTGCACCCGGGGCATCGGTTATTTCTGGAGGCGTATCCATTATTTCCCGGAATCTAATGAAACCGGACATCCCGAGTTCGAACTGCTGTATGAAGTTGGTTAACCGGCGAATGGGTGTGAGAATCAGACCAATGTACAGCAAGAAGGCAAGCAGGTCTGCAACAGTGATTGCTCCTGAATAAACAAGATAACCGCCGTAAACGAGGATCCCAAGGTTCATAAGGTTGGAGATTAAGCCGATTCCGGTCATGAATTCCGCCATTTTCTTATATGCATGGATCCTTGAATTCTTAAAAAGGTCGTTTCCTTTGTTGAATTTCTTTGTTTCATGGCCTTCGTTTGTGAAAGACTGGGCGACCCTTATACCCGATATGCTGTTTTCAAGGTTTGCATTGACATCGGCAATCTTTGACCTTACATCTCTGAATGCCGCTGACATCTTGCGTCTTTTGTTCATGGCAAAAATGAAGAGAGCAATTTCCATTATTATCAGCATTACCGCCAGGCGCCATTCTATCAGTGACAGATAAATCCCTGCGCCAATCAGCATAATAAGGGAGAGGAATATATCCTCAGGCCCATGATGCGCCAGTTCGCTTATTTCATTAAGGTCGTTGACCATCCTTGACATTAACTGCCCCGTCCTGTTGTTGTCGTAAAATTTAAAAGAAAGAGTCTGGAGGTGTGTGAATAAATCTTTTCTCATAGATGATTCCATCCTGACCCCGACAACATGACCCCAGTAATTGACCGTATAATTCAGTATGGCATGGAAACCGTACATTACAAGCAGGACCGCACCGAATACAAATAGCGGTCGCAACTCTCCCGAAGGAATTACATTGCCAAGCAAATGCCTGGTAATCATCGGGAAAATTAAGTCAATCATGGCCATAAAGAATGCACAGCACATATCAAGTATGAATAATCTGATATTCGGCTTGTAATATGATAGGAACGATTTAAAGATATCTTTGGAATATTTCATGTTAACCTCTTCATTTATCTATATATATTAGCAGTATAAGATTTAACATGCAATTGGAAAGTGTTATAATACTTACAGTTATACTTCACGATTGGCACCGGGGGACACTTGGATTGCAGGAACATATGGATAAATTCCAAAGACATCTGGATTCAGCGAAGGTTGTCATTGACGAATTCAATAATGAAACCTATCTTGACTATGCTGAAATATCATTAAAAAGCCTTTTAAATATGGGAATACAGAAAGATAACGGCTGCCTTCGCGATCCTTTTAATGCCCATGGAGTAACTTGCCGGGGAAAAGCGCTGGAACTCTTTTATTATCATGCGGAGGCGCGTTTCTGCGGTGCCCTCGGACAGTTGATAAGGGCAGGTAGGATGACGGAATACGCCGATAGACTTTATCTCAGCTACAGCCACCTGATGAATTTACTGGCATATGATTTTGAACCGGATTACTATGCGGAATTCTGGGTTAAGGAACTGGTTTTTGCATATCAAGGGCTGAAGAGCATTGATTATCCGTTAATCGATAAGGAAATCTGGGAAAAGATAACCTGGCATAAATATGGTTTCCATTATTTTAACAACTATAGCAATGCTATTGCATACGCGCTTGCTTCAGAGGCTTGCATGATTGATACGGGACTTGGGGGCGATGAAAATTTCTTTGATGCATGGTCACCGGTTTTGTTTGACGGATTCAATAGGAAAAACGGCATGTATAACGACCCGGGAGCCCCAATGGCTTACGATATGATAACCAAGCAGCAGATTTTATTTGCTATTATGAAGGGTGCTGACGGCGAAAATAAGGAGGAAGCACTCAAGTTGTGCGAAAGGGGAGCGGTATCTTCTCTTTTTATGCAGTCTGTGACCGGGCAGATGCCTTTCGGAGGACGGACCAATCAATTCCTTTGCGTTGAAGTTATCCTTGCTCATTTCTTTGAGATGATGAGCAGTCTCAAATCCAAAAAATTCGAAAATCCTGAAGCGTGCGTATTTAAAAGAGCAGCTCATAATGCTGTTAAAAGCATTGAACCATGGCTTAATATGAAACCCTTCAGGCACATACGGCAAGGTTTTAGCCCGGATTTGGGACACGGCATTGACAGCGGCGGGGTATATACCGTTTATGGGCTTCTTGCCTCCAGTATGCTGGGAACTGCATATTTTGAGTCTCTTGGGAATGAGAATACATCATGTTGCGAGACACCTGCTGATGCCGGGGGCAGTGTTTTTACCACAGGTTGCGATTTTCACAAGGTATTCGCAACCTGCGGCGGGTATCATATAGAGATTGATACATGCGCTGATATTGAAAAAGATGCTACAGGATTTGGCCGTTTTCATAAAATAGGTATTATGCCCGAGACTGCATTGTCGGGTTCATGTGCATCTGAACCGACTTACTCATATGCCTTGAATGAAATTGAACCTTATGCATGCGCCATTGGCCCTGCCTGGCTCGATACCAATAATGAGACTGTATCTTTGGCAGGCTACGACTGTGACAAAATAAAAAGCCGGATAAATGTAATGAGAGAAGACTGCAATGGAGTTACATTTTCAATCACTTATGATTTGTGCGGGGAACAAATAGAAGAAACCTACCAGCTTTCCGCGGAAGGTCTTTTATATAATATAAAAAGCGATTTACCGGGTATTCATATCACGGTTCCTCTTATAAGCACGGACGGGGCTGCCAAAGGTGTTTCAAAAATTACTGAAGAGGGTATTATCACAAAGTACCGGGGGGCTGTTTATAAAGTCATTTGCGAGCAGCCTGAAATTACCGGCGAATTCTGTGCGAATCGAAATGCGATATATAAAATCGCCAGAATTAAAGACCATATGGTTAAGCTGCAGTTGATTGCCAACGGAATCGAAAAATAAGAAAAGCAGCATAATAATACGATATTTTACAGTTTTATTGATAAATATGCAGGACAGAACAACCGGTGTTAAAAAACACAAAAAATTTTAGTTAAATATTTGACAATCTAAGCGCCGGATGATAATCTTCTAATGACATATTGTAATATTAAGATATGTAAATATTAATAAATCAAACAAATGATGAAAAAATCCGGATAAACCGGAATAACGGGAAAGGGGAACCTTGTGAAAAAGTTTTTTTCTACCTTCGTTTTTTGTTTCTTGGTATGGATTCTGCTGGCAGGCGTAAGCCCTCCGGAGTTGCTGCTGGGAGGCGGGATTTCTATTGTTCTTGCTGTGCTTATCGCGAAATTTACCAATATAGCAATAAGTTGGAAAACACCGGTGCAGATCGTACTGTTCATTGTACTTTATTTGCCGGTTTTCCTATATGAATTGGTTAAGTCAAATATTGATGTATTATTCAGGGTGCTTAATCCGAAGCTTCCCATCAATCCCGGTTTTGTAAAAGTTAAAAGCCAGGTCGGCGGTAAGCTTGGAAAACTCATTCTGGCTAACTCGATAACCCTCACACCGGGAACTATTTCCGTTGATGCTGATGATGAAGGAATATTTGTACATTGGATCAATGTGAGCGGGAAAGATAATAAAGAGTATTCAGAGAAAATCGCAGGAAAATTTGAGCGCTTATTAAGGAAGGTGGTTTTATGATAGCAAATATTATCTTCTTTTCATTGGTTGCCCTGGGTATAATATTTTCCATCGTGAGAATGGTCTTGGGGAAAACGCCTTTTGACAGGGTTCTGGGTATTGATGTGATAAACATCATTATCACAGGCCTGCTTGTCGTAATAGCCGGAATTCTGGATAATCCTCTTTACCTGGACATTGCAATAGTATTTGCAATCCTGGCTTTCCTGGAAACCGTGGTATTCGCAAGGTATCTGGAGGGCAGGGAATGAATATTTTATATTACATATTGATAATTACAGGCGCTGTGTTCTACGCAGCAGGGGGACTGGGGCTGCTAAGGATGCCAAGCATCTATACAAGGGCGCAGGCTGGAACAAAAGCAACTACACTCGGAACCATGCTCACCTTAATTGGTGTTGGCGTAGTTCATCCTGCATGGCTTCCCAAGATTCTTCTGATAATAGTATTTATTGTTTTGACTAATCCGGTGGGCAGCTCCACTTTAATCAGGTCT
>Ga0233412_10000391_pt1 | contig 25649 bp, 21 predicted proteins | sample Na_anoxic_4_MG_FD_180667 | JGI IMG/M metagenome (GOLD analysis project Ga0233412, IMG submission 180667) | Seawater microbial communities from Saanich Inlet, British Columbia, Canada - Na_anoxic_4_MG | ecosystem: Environmental > Aquatic > Marine > Inlet | place: Canada: British Columbia...
ACAGGTCGACTTTCAACCCAATTCCTTCTATTTCTTTTATCAGTTCCTGAAGCTTATCCTCAGGCGCTTTTGGTCTTAATACAATAATCATGATCTTTCTCCTTATATGCCCTAAATATAAAAAGGACTCCATCGAGCCCGGTTAAGTTATTAAGTTTCCGCAACTCGAATTAATTGACTTTTATATATGCCGAAATCCCGATACCGCTTTGAATCAATACCGGGTTGGGATAGATATATGAATAATTAGCCTTTACATAATTTTTCATTTTTCCAACCTTTTCTATATTCTATCCTAACTTAATACCCATTTCAACCTGCTGCTATTATTTCTCGAGCAATCCTCCCAGGGATGATTGACTCAGCGGGTTGGGATGATTTCCACCCAGTAGCCGTCGGGATCTGAAATGAAATAGATGCCCATCTTTTCATTCTCATAACATATGACGCCCTGTCCTTTATGAAAGGCATGTGCAGTTTCGTAATCATCGACTCTGAATGCCAAGTGCATTTCATTATCGCCCAGGTTATATGGTTTTTCCCAATCCCTGAGCCAAGTGAGTTCCAGTCTATGCCCGGTTACTCCGTCATCTAGAAATACTAGCGTGAAGCTACCGTCAGATGCAGTTTTACGCCGCACTTCCTTAAGCCCGAGATTCTTTTTATAAAACTCAAGGCTTTTTTCCAAATCCAGAACGTTGATATTGTTGTGATTGAATGTAAATTTCATAATTAGTCCTTATAAAAGTTTATTTTATTATAGTATTCCCTATTATGGAGCTCTTCTCTCACTTTATTTAAGAAATCCATGTCATCCCAGAAATGTATAGGGCATACCATCCTGACATCAAGAGCTGACATCAGGTAGTCGATTGAATAATACTTGGAATCTTCAAGGCGCTTGTCAACTGGTATGAAGGCTACATCGATTGTTTCTCCCTGCAGTCTGTCGATTTCCTCTTTGAATTTCAGCTTCATTCCCCTGTTGTATTCTTCAGGTTCACCTTCCCAGTGCCACCAATTGAGATCCCCGGAATGAAATATACTCCCCTGATTAGTTTTTATATAGAATGCAACCCCTTCATCCGTTGATTCAAGGGTGGAAATATTAATATTACCCAAATCTGTTGTTTCCCATGGCTTCATGAATATTAAATTTTTGATTTTAACACCGGGTATTACATCTGAGGAAAATATATAGTTAATATCACTTCTTATTTTTGACCATTTCAATATAGACCTGTCAAAATGATCCCTATGGGAATGCGATACAAAAACATATATATTTTCAAATGCATGCAGCTTTTTTGCATCCAAGCCTTTCATATAGTAATCGAATATGAAAATATCACTGCCTGATTGAACTGAAACACCACTGTGGAAATAATAATTTACTTTCACTGGCCATCACCGCTATGCAGGGTAATCTTAACAATCTCAGGTCTGGCAAAGAACCTTACAGGAGGAGTTATTGTTCCCACACCGCTTGTAACAATCATATTAATATCATTGTATTCTATTTCGCCATATCTGAATTTATTCCAATATTTTGAAGGAACCAGGGGTGCCCACAATCCGAAAAATGTAACCTGACCTGCATGGGTATGCCCGCATAACATTAGATTTGGTTTTTCATCGGTTATTTCCGCCGCATAATCAGGGTTGTGAGACACCAGAATACTGAATATATCCTCATCTCTTGAATACTCCTGCCAGCCCATGTCAAAATCGCCTACACCAGCAACCTGAATAGATGCGAAGCCTCTTGTAATTACAACTTTCATATTTTCAATATCAGTTATTCCTGCAGCAGCAAAGCCCTCTCTTGTTGCCTGTTCCCCGTCCCAATGATCATGATTACCCAGAACACCATAAACACCATCTGAAGCAGACAAACCTGTCAATGCTTCAAAGACCGCAGGAACATACAAGGGCCCCCTGTGCACATAATCACCGCCCAGAAGGACTATATCAGCTTCAATTTCATTGATTTTATCGCGCAGTTTTTCAACCCTTTCGTAGGAAAAAAACGGTCCATGGTGTATATCCGAAACAAAAACTACCTCAAATCCATCGAATTCAGCTGGAATATCGGAATTGTATATATCATACTCTGTAGTTACAAGCCAGTATGGTTCAATAAAAACATAAACGCCTAGCATTACAAAAACCAATGCTATTACAAGAATCCATTTTGGAATTTTTTTATGTTTAAATTTACCTTTTTTCTTCATAGTATTACACAACTCCGCTTCAAAAATTCTATATTCCATATTAAACAACTAGTCCTGCGTTTTTAGCCCAATTTCCACATCAAGTATCTCTTCTTTTATGTCTACGATCACATTTGGCAAAGTTATCCATATATAAATCATCCAGCCAAGAAGCAACACATGTAAAACATCATTCTGGTTAAACCAAATACCGGTTGAGTTTAGCAATTTCTCGCTTATTCCTAACCAGTAATAAACATAATAAGCAACGTTGCTTATCAAGAATAGTATCCAAGTTATAATAAAACGCTTATTCATGATATCTCTTTTAATTCTATATTCTTTAATACTTAATAAAAAGAACACAACAAAGTGCGGCATAAAGAAAACGCAGAAAAGTTCATATGTGATCATAAGCTTAATAGGCACTATTGAGCCAATGGTTAGAATTGCCGCATATAGAGGTATGCTTATATAGGTAATTAGTTTCATAACTCTTCTTGTTTTACCACCGGCAACACAATGCGACATTGCAATCACAAGCATGCCAATACTAATCGCAGTGAGAAGCAAGTACATGATTTCCCACCAGTCAGTAAAATTGCAATACTCTACCCCGACACATTTTAATTGATATCCAAATGCCTGATAACTTGTTCCGGCAAAAATAGCTCCTGCTCCCCAAAAAATCATTGAGAATCCCCACCATTTTCTTGAAACATGGTCTTGTTTTTTTATCAGAAACCTAACACCAAGTAAAATTATGAAAACCCCCAATATATATACTATAAGAGTAGAACTTGGTTGAGTAAGAACAACATCTCCAATTGTAATATATGGTTGGGAACTTAAGAACTCTTCACCAGTAATCAAAGGTGATAACTTCATTTTATCAAAATTAGAAAATAAGCTAATTAACAATGCAGATATGGTTAAAAATATATATCCTATTTTCTTCATCATTCACCTCAGAACAATTTTAACACATATGAGAAATTTTAAACTGAACATAATATGGTGGAAGCTAGTAAAAGTTTGCCTAAATAACAATTTTTAATATCAGTCAATACTACAACTTGCCACTATCCCCTTGTTCTTCATTTTTTTTGTTTCGGTACTTTATCAATATATAAACACCGGTAAAAAATTCAAAAGGCACATATGGAACAAACAGTGCAAATGGTATTGCTACACCAAAAGTCTGTAGTGGTACACAAACCAAGATCAAAGGCACTGTAATAAGTCCCCACAACGCTAGCCATTTGGGTAAAACCTTAGCTTTCATTAAAAGATAATAGAATAGTATTGCTCCAACTCCAAATGGAATCATAGCCATTTCTCCAGCAAATTCCCTACAAGATAGCAATACTTTTCCCAGTGCTAAAAGATTTGTATCTCCACTAATTGAATATGTCTGGCTCGCTTGCACTAAGCCAAATACAAAAACCTGACCTACCGCTAGCAATACAGCTTCAAATATATACATACTTAAGGCAATGACAGCAATTGTTTTGCCTTTATGCCCAGCAGCTCTATACATTGCTACGCCAAGCATAATAATTACAACGGCAGTTATCATTTGCAAAAGCATACTGATATTTGCAACCTGTATACTGTCTGCAATAGCTCTCATACTTGTATCAGTAATTTCATTTGAATCAAAAGGCCCCAAGAATATTGAGCCTCCTACCAAAGATGTCACTGCCTGAGTAAAAAGAGCGATACCGAGTAATTTAAGTAATCCATTTTTTATTTTTGTCGTTCCCTTTATTTCCATAACCCCTCCAAATTTAATGTTGTCTTTTCTTTAATTATTAATTATACTGTATAGTGTAAATAAGCAAATGTCAATACTTATTTACACTATACGGTGTAGTTTAATTTATTGCCAAGGAGTTATTAGTATGACACAACATAAAGAACGTGATAAAAGCAAAAAAAGATCTATAATCCTAGATGGAGCTATAGATGTATTTATTGAAATGGGATATGAACTGGCAAGCATGGATAAAATTGCTGAAACAGCAGGCGTTTCTAAGCGAACAATTTACAACCACTTTGGCAGCAAGGATCACTTATTTCAAGTAATAGTAGAAGATTTCTTGGCTCAGCGACAAAAACTTAAAACTATAAAATATGATACTGAAAAAACCTTAGAGGAACAATTACTTGCATTTATTAATGCTGAGATATTCCTTATTGATTCTCCAAAAAGACTGGGACTGTCTAGATCTATGACAATAACATTCTTAAGTGATCTTGAATATGCAAGAGAAACTGTTTCTAAATATCCTCCTGTTTTCAATATGTTTTTGGAATGGCTTAAAGAAGCAGAAGAAGATGGCAAAATTAAAGCGGATAATCTATTGTTAGCATCCAGGTTGTTTAATTCCTTGATTATCGGAGCTCTAACATGGCCACCGCTTTTTTCTGATGATATTAATAAACAAGCTATGAAACCAATGATAGATGAAGTTATAGACGTTTTTTTGGCTAGGTATGCCAACATTAAATAATTTTAAAATCAGCATCTTACTATATCACCTTAGCATCAGGTTTATAACATCTTCCTTACAATATGGTCAAACATTCTGTCTGTAAGAATCTTTTTTAGAAATACTGCCGGTTTAGCGCCAATTCCCATCAGATATCTGGTCTTAGGTTTTCTTGCTGTAGCTCCTTTTACAATTGTCTTTGAGATTACACTTACATCTGACAAACTATTCCCCGAATACCTTTTACGCATTCTGTCAGCGCTCTCTTTTATGCCTTTTTCATAAGCACTTCCCTCCGCTGTTCTCTCAAGATTATCTGCAGCTATGATGCCCCAATCAGTCTTTATACCACCTGGTTCTACCACCACCACATCAATACCGAATTCCTTTGTCTCTAACCTAAGACAATCACTCAGCGCTTCTACAGCATGCTTGGTTGCATGATACCAACCACCGTATTGCGAATAGACTTTGCCACCCATTGATGAAACATTGATGATACGTCCAAACCCGTTCTTCCTCATATGCGGTAGTGCTAATTGTGTCATTCTTGCCAGGCCAAAGACATTTACTTCAATCTGCCTTCTTGCCTCTTCCATGGGCACATCCTCTATAGTGCCGTAGGAGCCATAACCTGCATTATTAACCAAAACATCCAGTCTGCCTTCATTACTGATTATTGTATCAATACATGCTGCCATGGAGGCTTCATCGGTTACATCCAGTGCGATTACTCTTATCCCTTTTTTCGTAAGGCCTCCCATCTTTTCTATGCGTCTTGCCGCACCATAGACCGTGAATCCTGATTTATACAGTTCTAATGTTGCATCGTATCCAATACCGCTGCTTGCTCCGGTTACTAAAGCTACTTTCTTACTCAATGGTTTATCTCCTTCATTATATGTTGCTTGTTTTATTGTGATACTAGTATAACGCGTTGATTGCATCGTAATTAGTACAATTCACATCATTAATTATACATTTTGTACCAATGCTGTGCGATTTTATATTGGCACTTTGTATTTACAAATCTTATATCGTTATCATCTGGCATATTGATCTAAACTTATGACGGAGAACACAGATACGAACTTTGATATAAAGAAGGTTTTATTATTTGACGGATCGAAATATATCTCATATCATGATTTATACATTAATTTCATTTCCACGACAGCACCTTTGTCTGTCCCATTATAATAGTTCATAGATCCCTTGTGTTCCCCTGTAAGTTTTCTTAAGCTTCTCATGCCAATGCCATAATGTATTGATGACAGGTCTGCAAAACCTGTTCCGTCATCACTGATTTTTATATATAAATACTGCTCTTGTTTCTGCATTTTTATCCAGATATTCTGCGCGTTGCCTCGCTCTACGGAATTGGCAACAGTCTCTTTAAAAATTCGCCTTAGTGAATTGAATAGCGAGATACTTATGCTGCCAATGGATTTTACCTCCTCGTCTGGATTCATATTTATTGTGATGCCATACAGTTTACTTCTCATTATTACCTCTTTATTAAGGAACTGAAGCCAGGAATAAACATCATCAGATTGGTCAAGGTTGTAGATGACTTTTCTTAGGGATTGCCCCGCATCTTTGATGGCATCGTAAATGATATTCAACTTCTCCTCTTTTTCTTCCGGTGTATAATGATCAAATCGCTTTATCACATCGTAAAGAAGATAACTGGCCCCATGGATATCTTGTTTTACACCATCATGGATTTCCTCGGCAATCCTTTTCTGTTCGTTCTTTAACAGCAGGTTTTTAATCTCCTGCTGTGCATCAACCAGATTCCGATGGATGGTATCATTATTGTGGTATTGCCTGGATAAAAGAGCGATTATAAGCAGCATTGTGACAGCAAGTATAAAATTGGGCAAATACATCAATGTCTGTGTATTTATCGGCTCATTAATAATAAACGGTCCGATAATGCTTGTAAGTAGCAGTAGGGTTAAGATGTATAGCACATAATATTTTCTTTTAAAAAGAAACAGAAATTGTATGGAGGGAACTGTTACCATCCATATGACAGGAGAATACAGCCCTCCGGTAATCAGGTATAAGAAAAAAATAAAAATTGTTTCAAACTCAAGGGTTACCCTTACCCTGTTGGGAGCTTGTTTTATCTGCATATACATTGTTAGTGATATGACAGAAGCAATACCAAGAAGCGGAAATATGATATTTGCAGCGTCATATGACGGATAAAACTGTCCGTTGTAGATAAATACCATCATCATAAAAAAGGATGCTGCACGGTATAGCAAACAAATATAGGCTATGTTTCTGTTTTTATTCAGATCATACATCGTAAGTGTCAATCATTCTTTTTTATATTACGCCTTCCTGTAAAATGGCTGCTGGCCATAATTGCAGCCTGAGTCCGCTCTTTAATATCTAGTTTACTGAATATCTGACTAACATGCTTTTTCACAGTATTAACTGAAATGTAAAGTTGCTCTGCTATATCCGTGTTGTTGCAGCCTTTTCCGATAAGCTCAAAAACTTCATATTCGCGGTTTGTCAGCAGATCAGATGCATCATCAAGCTCAGTTTCGGCAAAAAACGGGTCGATGTACCTTCTTCCCCGGATGACTGTTTTAACTGCATAAATAAGGTCTTCGGGAAGAGAGCCCTTCAGTACATATCCCTGAACACCCAGTTTCATAGCATGTCTATAATCCCTGTAATCTTCAGAAGATGTGAAGACGATACACTTAGTATAGATTGAATTGTCTTGGATATATTCCAGCAGGTCAAAACCATCTGCATCTCTTAGAAAAAGATCAACAATCGCGTAATCAATCTTACTATGCTTCAGATGTTCTAAAATGGTTTCTGCACACTCAAAATCTATAATATCCAAATCAGATATTGAAGACTGGAGTATTGTTTTAACACCTTGTCGAATGAGGGGGTGATCATCGACTATTGCCAATATCATATTTTTAGTCTCCTCATGTAGAGCTTACGGACATTATATACTTTATATTAAATCGCAGTCAATTTCTGAATAAATAGACATAAAAAAACCCCAAGCTCGCAATAAGCTTGGGAGGTGAGACTACATCAGTATCACTAATGTCAGTAGATAAAGCACGGTTGTGCTAGCATAGATTTTATTACTAAGCTAATTGTATAAAAATTATATCGACTTGAGTATGTACCTTGGAATAATATTTTCTACTACCTAGGTACCATAATAGAGTGTAATGATGGCTAACTTTACATATTCTGCAATTATTCCCACTCAATTGTTGCAGGTGGCTTGCTGGTAATATCGTAAACAATCCTATTGATATGCTTGACTTCATTGACTATTCGGTTTGAAATTCGTTCAAGAACATCATATGGAATCCTTGCCCAGTCTGCAGTCATGAAATCAGTTGTAGTTACACCTCTCAATGCAAGAGTATAGTCATATGTGCGTTCGTCTCCCATGACACCCACACTTCGCATTCCCGTTAAAACAGCAAAATATTGATTTATATCCATACTCAAGCCCGCGGCTTTTATTTCCTCACGGAATATCCAGTCTGCATCTTTTAAAATGTCTAGTTTTTCATCAGTGATATCACCAATGATTCTTATAGCAAGTCCCGGTCCGGGAAATGGCTGTCTCCATACAATATGTTCAGGAATCCCAAGTTCTAATCCTGCCTTGCGAACTTCATCTTTAAACAAATCTCTAAGGGGTTCTATAATTTCTTCAAAATCAACTAAGTCTGGTAATCCACCTACATTATGGTGACTTTTAATAACTGCTGCATCGCCTGCTCCGCTTTCTATGACATCAGGGTAAATGGTTCCCTGTACAAGAAAATCTACTTTACCAAGTTTTTTTGCTTCAGCTTCAAAAACCCTTATAAATTCTTCACCAATAATTTTACGTTTAGTTTCCGGATCAGAAACACCTTTCAGTTTATCGAGAAATTGTTTTTGTGCATTAACTCTGATGAGTTTCATATCGAATTGACTATTAAAAACTTCTTCAACTTGGTCTCCTTCATTTTTTCTTAATAGTCCATGGTCTACAAAAATATTAGTGAGTTGTTTTCCAACTGCTTTATGTATCATAACCGCAGCAACAGACGAATCAACACCGCCGGACATAGCGCAAAGCACTTGCTTATCGCCCACCTTATTGCGTATTTTCTTTATCATATCATCTACATAGGTGGACATTTTCCAGTCGCCCTTGGCACCACATATGTTATAGAGAAAGTTTCTTATAATTTTTGTGCCCTCATGTGTGTGGTTTACTTCAGGGTGAAACTGCACTCCATATTGTTTTTTGCTTGTATTCTCAAATGCCCCTGCCGGACAATTGTCGCTTGATGCAACTATCTCAAAGCCTGTCGGAGGATTATCAACATGATATGTATGACTCATCCAACAGACGGTATCCTTCTCACAACCTTCAAACAGCCTGCTCTCACCAAGTTTTATCTCTATACGCCCGTATTCGCGCTGAATGGCTTTCTTAACGGTTCCCCCGCCCATAGCCGATATCAACTGCATACCGTAACAAATACCCAATACCGGCACGTCAAGACCCAGAACAGCTATATCGCAGAAGGGGGCACTGTCATCTGTAACTGTCGCAGGTCCGCCGGTAAATATGATGCCAATAGGATTCATTTCTATTATTTTTTCAATCTTGGTTGTGTAAGGAAGCATCTCGCAGTATACTCCGGCTTCCCTGACCCTGCGTGCAATCAGCTGATTGTACTGTCCGCCGAAATCCAAAACCAATATAAGTTCGTGTTTCATTAAAAACTCCCTGTGAGAATATTAAATAGATTATACATTATCAGTTATTTGTGTACAATCACCAAATCGGAATGCCCTATGGACTGTTGAATCATTATAAAATCTGTAAAGTGAATATCCATATTTTTCAGGTATCCGGAATGTTATGCTACTATCTGAATTACAGAGGAAATCGCTGCCGCTTCCGGATAGAAGCTTAAATTCATAATTACCTGCTTTTAAAGGCAATTCCATTGTTTGTGAGTCTTGTTCACCTACGGCCCTGAAAACAGCTGCATATCCCCCGCCTATTTCATCCACAGACATGAAACCACTCATTGAAAATCCATCAGGCTCATCTCCTATTGGATACACATTGCTTTGTGCAATCTCAAGTCTTATTGGCCTGCATAAAGCGATAATTTCTTTCATCTGCTTTTTATATTCATCCGAAAGATTGGAAATCTCAAACCACATGAGCGGGTTTGCAAAAATTGTGCTTACATATAAATAATCCGCTGAGTAGTGGCATGGTGCCAATGGGTCATTTGGGTATTTGTCCTTATTGCGCTCGTTATTCAGAAATTCAATGCGCAATCTCCGTGGATCTACAAAATGTGACAGCAGCCATAAATTACGCAAGGTGCAATGAGGGTAATATCTCCTAAAATCAGTGTATCTGTTCTCAAGAAAAAGAAAGCCATATTGCATTGCGTCAAAATAATCTGTTCTGATTCCGGCAGTTATATCAATTTCTACAAAAGCGTCTCCATCTGACTCTTCTACAAGCGCAGCCATAATCTTTTTCACACGCTCTTCAGCTAGCTTTGTACGGAATGTCATAGCATCGTATTTTACTTTATTAAATCCATACCTTTTGTATAGAGCAATTACCGTCTCAATATCTTTTTCATAATTTTCATACTCATTTGTCTGATCAGGGCAAAACCACATGCCTTTCATCATTCCCAACTCATCAGCAACTTCAGTAACTTCAGTAAGGTCATTAGGGAATTTGTCCATATCAGCATCCCAGTATCCATCTTTACTCCATTGACCCATGTATCTTTCCATTGTCAGACTGGTCATTGCTGCGCCCTTTTGCCATCCGTCGCTGAAATAAAGGAAATCCCCTCCGGCCTTTTTCATATCTTCAAGTTCTTTTAGCATAAATTCTGCACTGACGATTTTATCAGTATTACGATCTCCCCATGTTGAATGCCATATTACATTATCTCGTTTTTCATTATAAACTCGAAATTTACGCTGGTAATTATGAAGCGCTTTTATTCTTCCAAAACTTCCTCCGCTGTATAATATCACCGTAAAGGGATACCCTGGGAACCTAGTTAAGTCATCAGAACCATGTCCGGTAAAGAACATTTCTCCACCATCACGGAGCAAGTCGAAATTACTTTTTATTGGGCGTGCATGAGGCAACGGGGCTTCTTTTAGAAAAACAAGTCCATTTTCACTAATCTGATCATGAAAATATATTAAATTAGATGAATATGAGTTGGATGTATGTATCGTAATAAGGTCTTCACGCCAATAACACAAATTATCTTTACGGTCTGTATGTGCCATGAAATCCGCTATTCCAAGCTTTTTGTGAACTCTATCTAGTTTTAACATATCACATAGGCCTGTCATATTATTACGGCTGTTAACTAATGAACGCAAATCTTCAATATTATCAACAGAATCATCAGCACCCACTCCGGATTTTCCTTTGGGAACATGCCCGCTCATAGTGAGCCATTGAGATATTGCAGGGCTTTTAGGATAAATTTTAAAGTGTGAAATAACCGAGTAACCGCTGTATTCACTAATAACATCTATTCGCAGGGACTCTTCTTCCACAACACTATCTGCTGCCTTAAAAATTTTATATGAAGTTTTTCGGCAATCATCTTCAATAATGAAATCAGGTCCGGGAGCAGGATTTTCACTCTCCCCTGTCAGATACTCATTTCCGTTGATATTATCTCTTAGGGACAGTGAATAACAAAGCCCATTTCGAATGGTCCAGCTTCTGTATATAAATGAGTTTGATATTTCAAGCAAACCATTTTTAGCTGCAATTTTACAGTCTTTGAAGTTCATATGTCCCCCTACTTATAAATACACTCATATGTTGTTGCAAATAATGTTTTATCAGCCTGCCGTCTTACCATAAGGCCGCGACGGGTCTTCTCTTTATTTGCAGTATAGCTGTTTACCAGGTGTATTGTTGTTCCGGGTTCACCTTTCATAGTTACACGAATTAATTTATCCGGCAGTTCAAAGTCAACCGTCCAGTCATCATCAGTTTTAAATCTTTTTACATCCAGAAGGTGCTGGTATCCGGCCTGTCGTGGCGCTTGACGTCCATGTGGATCAGGTTTGCCACTCTTTAAGTACTCTGTCGCCAGTGTTTCAACTTTTTCGGTTTCATACACACAAACAAGGTCGCCTTCGCAGTAGAAAAACCAGTCAACAAGGTGAGTATCCCAAGAATGCACCAGAAACTCGTCTTCAACCTTATTCTTTGTTAACTTAAAAGCTCTTGTAAAATCCGTGGCTTCATAAAGAGCTTTGGTCTTCACTTTTATGTAAGGGTCCTCTTCATTAAATTCTTCAGTTTCGCCAAAAGGCAAGCTCATTCGCATATGATCACTTTCACCGATGACGACTGTATTGTGACAAAGGGTCTTTCTCTGCCATTCTACAAATAATGACGACGCATACCCGCCGTTTCCTATGTCAGATGAGACCACATCACCGTCGAATGCAAGCTCGAAACTCATTTCGTCCGGATGCCGGTGAAGATGAGTAAGGGTGCTATACCTGAAGAATAATTCAGTTCCTTCCTTTCTTAGCATGGCGGTTCCGGATGAAGGATTATTAACTGTGCCAAAATCTACATCATAAATTTCATTATTCCAGGTGTTAAAAAGAAGTCTTGTAAAAGTCGGTTTGATTTCTCCCTCCCAGAACATAGAGCACACCTTCTTAAACAGCGGGTTTTCATAAATAATAGAAGCATATTCATAATGGGTCCTGTAATTGAAGATATCGATATGCGGGTGAGCATCATGTGGGTTGGGCAGCTGTTTATTCGAGAACATCATCTTAAGAGGATATTCAAACATCTTCTCTATCTTGTCATAGATATACGGCATCTCGGGGATGTCAAATTCCACCCTCCGGCAAATGAACATCAGCATAGCTATTGGATGAACGGTATAATAGTGATAATGCATTGAGCCTTCGTACCACATGCCTTCATCCGTTACACCTTTTTTAAGCTGGTCGAGTATACCGTAAATACTGTAGAACCCCTTTCGGATATGCTCTTCCTCACCGAAAAAGGCTCCTACTGCGGCTTGTGCGCATTTTATCCATACCGGAATGTTATATATCCTATTGGCAAAGAAGTCGAACATTTCCGCTTCCCTTTTAAAAAGCTTTTCATAATAACTCTTAAGTTCCGTATCCGTGAACTGCTCCCTCGCCATGTCAATTCCCAGAAGCATGTTCATGACTGCAGACGCATCATCGAGATGCTGGTTCTGAAGTTTACCTTCGAACCTTTTCGCAATAGGTTCGCTGACAAAATCATCGTAATTGTCCGCATAGAAATCCAGCACTTTTTTCATGTGTTTAATATATTTTTCATCGCTGGTCAGGCGGTACATAATCCCGGATTCATAAACGCTTGCATTGGCACGCCCTCTATACATGTTGTACCAGACCTTAGTTATTGTTTCATTGCTGTTTATATGACCGCATACCGAACATACATGCTCTTTCGAGTTATTAATGTTAAAAACCAGACGTCCCTGGCATTTTTCACAGTTATAGTGATGAAACCAGCCAGTCGCCCTTGACGCTTCATCGTAATAGTTTTCAATGAATCCATCAAGCCTTTCCGATGTCGATTTTATGAATTCTTCCGCCCACTTTTCTGTTTTTATACGTTGTTTTATTACATCCCAATTAATTATTTCAATCATTTTAATTCCTCGCATTCTGAATATATATTAGTATACAGTAATTCATGTTTTTATTACCGTCTTATTGTATAATTGGTTTAGTTTTTAACAGGGGGTGTCTTACATGGCTGTCATAAAACTTATAAACGACGGATACATCAAAATTGAGTTCATTACCGAAACAAGTTTCAGGCTCCGGATGTCGGCTAATCCTGCTTTCCACGAGACAAATCCAATGGCAAGATACGGAATTTTTGATTTTTCCGGAAATAGCCCTGATGTCAATGAGACAACTGATAATAATCCTGTATTCCTGTCAACTTCAGAATTATCTGTAGCCATTGACCGGGAATCGGCGGCTCTTAGCATTAAGAAGAGCGATGGCAGCGATATAGTAAAGACTGGAAATCCTTTATGGACAGGTTCATCAGGCGGTTTCTCAGTTGACCTTTCGGTTGGTGAGGACGAGAAATTTTATGGCCTGGGTGATGTCAACCGTGAAATTCTTCAAAAACGCGGAACAACAGCGCAGATATGGGTTAAAAATGTAAAAAGCTATGTTCCAATTCCCTTCTTGATGAGCAGCGGCGGATGGGCTGTATTTTCTAACACGACCTACCGCCACAATTTCGATATATGCAGTTCCAAGCCGGATACCCTCCGGATATTCGGATATTACGGCGGAATGGACATGCTGTTTTTTACCGGGGACGACTATGCGTCCCTGCTTGAACAATACACCTCTGTATCGGGCAGGCCTACCTTGTTGCCTAAGTTCGGCTATGGACTGACTTTCGTCTCCAACCAGCAGGCAAATGCACGTGAAATGATTGACGACTGCATGCGGTTCCGGGACAGGGATATCCCATGTGATGTAATCGGCCTGGAACCCGGCTGGATGGAAACATATTATGACAAATCGGTAGACAAACGTTTAGACCCGGAGCGATTTTATGTACCCGAATGGATGAAACCAAATCCTGCTTCTCTTGAAAATACATTCTTCGGTGCGGTAAAAAGACTCGGTTTCAAATTAAGCCTCTGGATGTGCTGCGATTATGACCTGAGTTTTGAAGAAGAACGTAATGCTGTCATTCCGATAGAATCCGACATCATTGATGAAGAGATGGATTATCTCCCATCTAAAGATGATTTTGAACAGGATCAGAACATTGGACATACTCCTCTTTCTATGGATGAATTCACTGTTAAAGAAGACGGCTTCTTTGAACACCTTAAGAAGTTTGTGGACCTCGGCGCACGAGCTTTTAAAATGGATGGAGCCTGGCAGGTTAACGAACATCCGGACAGAATGTGGGGCAATGGAATGGATGATGTCCAGATGCATAATTTTTATCCCCTTCTGCTTTCAAAACAAATGAGCACTGGATTTTCAGAGCATACAGGACTTCGTTCGATGATTTATTCGTCTGGCGGCTTTGCCGGAATACAACAATATGCCGCTACCTGGGCCGGCGATACAGGCGGAGGTCCCAAGCCCCTGGTTTCAATGCTTAACCATGCTATGTCGGGACATGTAAATACAAGTTGCGACATGAACGTATTTGCCAAAGAAGGCATTCATTTCGGTTTCCTTCAATCCTGGTCGCAGGTATGCAGCTGGGCATACTGGCGCCACCCATGGCTTTTAGGCAGAGAACTTGAAGATGTCTTCAGATATTATGCTAAACTCCGCTATTCATTGATTCCATACATATACAGCACGGCTTATGTGGCTTATCTGACTGGCATGCCTATAATGCGGCCGCTCCCCTTCTTATATCCGGATAATCCGAAGACCGATGAATACCTTATGGAATATATGCTTGGAGACAATTTATTAGTCACCTGCTATACAGATAACCTTTATCTGCCGGAGGGCAAATGGACCGATTGGTTCACAGGAACTGAATACATAGGACCATTCGAGGGCAAATATGAGGTTCCCGAAGGTAAAGGAGGTGCGCTGTTTGTCAAAGGCGGAGCAATCATTCCAAGCCAGGAACCTATGAATTACATTGGTGAACGGCTGTTTGACAGAATGACCCTGGACATATTCCCAGACGGTGATTCCGCATTTACGATATATGACGACGATGGTCTTTCAATGAATTTCAAGGACGGTAAGCGAAGTGAAACACTTGTTACATGCAGCGAAAACAAAGATAATATACAGGTTATAATCACAGAACGTCAAGGCAATTTCGAAGGCATGGCAAAGGTTTTCTCTATCCTTGTAAAAATACATGCCCCCGAACCGACAACCGCAACCCTTAATATGGATACATGCGACTTCGAATATACAGACGGCTGCATATGTATTGAAGTTCCCGATGCTGGTTCAGGTAATGCTGTCGTTATCTTTTATTAATTACTTGCTGTTTTTTTAAAATTATAAGAGTTTTTTCATGGGTTGGATATAGAAATTTCTACCGCTAAAACTCCAGCTTCTTCTTACTCCCGTTGATTTTTTATATCCTTGGGAAGTATAAAACGGCACCGCATATAAGGATGCTGCAAGGGTTATTTTTGCTGTTTTTTTCTTACAACATTCATCTTCAAAATGGGAAACAAGCATGCTGCCTATTCCCAGGCGGTGGAAATCCTCGTGTACGAAAAGGCTGTGAAGCCTTCCGGGGCTACCCCTCAGAACTCCGGCTATCCTGCCTGCGGTTTCCGCTATTATAACCAAAGGAGCACTAATAAGACCGGCCACTTTTTCCATGTGCTTTTTCTCAGCAGACCTGCTGAAGTAGAATCCCCCAAGGTACTCTTCCTTTTCATCTTCAGAAACATACGACAGATTATATTTCCAATATGTATCGGCTATGAGGATCCCGGTTTCCACAGCATCCACAGATTCATAATTCCTTATGGTAATTTCAAGCACTTTTATCACTCCGTTTCAGATTTATACAAATGTCTATATATCCTGGTAGTCGCAATACTTTATTACAAAGTTTTTACCATTGTAATCAATGACCTCTATTTTTCATTCTTATTTCTTCAAAATACACTTATAGCACATTCCCAAACCACTCTGTCAGATTATTGATAAACACTCCTGCATATGCATGGGGTTCATGCTCAAATAAAAACTTCTGCTTATCCGACGCTCCATACAATCTATAAACTTTCTGAACAAACAATCTAACTTTTTCAAATCCCGAATGCGGCCAGTGTCTGTCAATAATATTACTCTGAACAAAAAGAGGCCTTGGTGCAAAGCACCCATAAAGATGCTGAACATCACCATATTTCAACATATTGAATACAAATGGAGTAATTCCTGTCCACCCACCCTGCCTGTTTGTATATTCCAGCACTTCTGCTTCATATGTTGTTGTCCCGCATACAGGAGCAATTGCAGCAAAGTCCTCACATAAAGCCGCTGTGTACCACAAAACAATGCTTCCCTGGCAAATTCCAGTTATTCCAATTCTCGATTGTTCGATGTATTTCAATGTTTTAAGGTAACGCAAAATTGCCAGATTACTCATAACCCTTAGTCCTACATCATTTACTCCAATCAAATTTGCCACAGCAGCAATATTATTAGTATTTGTAAGCACATCCGGTCTGTCAGCCGCTTCACCAACACCTGGGTAATCAAGAGTAACAGCAATAATATCTTTTTTAGCAAGAGCCATACACATATCAGCTATGTTACCATCATTTTTAGGTTGCCCATAACCGGGACAAACCAGAACAGCAGGCAGCTTATTCTCACACACTTTCGGGCGGTAGATATTTATTGATATATAGAAATCAGAATCAAAATTAACCGCCGTAGATTCATATACTAAATCACTGGATAAATCACTCTGCAAAATTACATAATCCGGCCGTTGGCCCCTTGGTTCGTAAACAGGCAGCAGCTCCTTTAGTTTTCCTCTAAACCCTGTTCTGTATTTTTCCCAATCATCCCTGTTTTTGAATTCTACCGGCAATCGGGCACATAAATCAGACACATTTCTTTGCAGATATTTTAATGTAGAGAATTTTATAGTATTTTCTGGAAATCCACTTATGCTTATGCCCTTTTCATTATTACTCATATCCACGTTTTCTCGCCTCCTTCAGCATCTTGATGTATGTTTCAATTTTCTCAAAAGGCATAAACGGCACCCCACTTTCTGATCTGGGTATAAATCGTCCACCCTTCCTTCCGATATCAATAACTTGCCTAATATGCTCTTCCATCTCAGAATCAGTCATCTGTGCAATCTTAGTACTGATTCCCCCATGAATGGTTATTTTTTCTCCCCATCTTTTCTTAAACATAGCCAGGTCATTATAATCAGACGGACCTATAGGATTGATCATATCTACACCGGCCTGTACTATACCATCCATAATCTTCTCTATGTGTCCATGACTATGCAAATGTAAAAAAGCCCCATATTCATGGCATATATCAGCTAGTTCGTTTAACCATGAAAAAACATATTCATAAAACATATCCGGTGAGAAAAGCAATCCCCTTGCAGACCCAAGGTCCGAACAAACAATTATTCCATCCACACCACATTCAAGCAATGTTCTTGAATTATTCAATGAGTATTCCTTTGTTTTATTAAAAAGTGCATGAGCGCTTTCTCTTTCAATTGCCATCCATGTCAGAATGTTTTCAAAACTAGTGAGATAATAGTAAACTGCCTGCCAGACTCCCATAGCCCCGCCCTCAACATAGTAACCCGCATCCTGGTATTTTCGGATTAGCTCAGACAGTTCTCTATAATCATTTATATTGTCCGACAAATCATCCGGCATCTCAAACCCAAAGGCCTCCGATGGTTCATTTATCGGAAAAGATAGTGCCTCTCTAAAAAAAGTAGGCTTATATACTTCTTCCCATACCGCACCAGTAGGGTATCTATAAATATGATGGTTTTCATCTCTATGGATTGTTTCTCTTTCAAAACCAACAAACGTACTAATTACACAATTATCAAAGAACTCTGCTTCGGCAACTGAAGAGAGAAAAGGATCGTCTGACCCAGTGATGTTTATACGTTGGCGGACTGTAGCATCCATTGGAGTTTCCTTCCAGCATGGTATCACATCTGGTTTTTCGCCCCGTAGAACACTTTTAATTAACTCTCTTTTACTCATATATTCCCCTTACTATCTCACATTATGATATTCGTAAGCTTCATACCCTCATGTCTATTATAAATGAATTCCTCATAATAGTCTTTCAATTTTCTGTGTGCTTTGACTTGCTGTATCATGTGATATAATCTAAAAAAGACTATATCGGAGGCTTTATGATTTCACCAACAACAATAGCAGACATGCACATACACTCCTGCGCTTCCGACAGTTCTGATACTCCTGCGCAAATCATAGATAAACTTAAATCAAAAGACATCAGAATTGCTTCTTTGACCGATCACAACAGCATTGCAAATGTCGCTGAATTCCTAAATTCAGCTGAACAAAATGATATATATGCAATATCAGGTGTAGAAATCAGCTCAAAAATCGGCGATACAATCTATCATATCCTGGCATACGGATTCGATCCTGATGACAGGAGGGTCGCAGAATTCGTAGACCCTATACTAGCAATGATGAAGGGCATTAACCGTCAGCTGATTATAAAAATGTCTGATGATTATAGTAATATAAATGTTGATGAATATGATGAATATTTATACGACAGGACCCGGGGCGGCTGGGCATCCGTGAATTACATTTATGATAAAGGCCTGGTCAAAGCCCCCATTGACGCACTGGCCCTATACAGAAAATATGACTGTACATTGGTAAGCTGCGATTACCCTTCCCCTGAGGAAGTCTTCAATCATGTTCTTTCATGGGATGCATTTCCGATTCTTGCACATCCCATCTATTATTTCAACGAAACCCATCTTGCTGTAGAATCAATCACAAGCCTATATGATTTACTTAAATCACAAGGATTGGCAGGCATTGAATGTTATTATCCTTCTCATAATGAAGCAATGACGGGCATCTCCCTTGAGTGGTGTAAGTCGAACAACATGATGATTACTGCAGGGTGCGACAGCCATGGAAGCTTTGTCCCCGGCCGGGGGATCGGAACCTTGCGAATACCACTTTCCAAACTAAATATAAATCAACTCATTGTGGGGTAAATACATGATTAAAACAATATGGGCGGACAATGTGAATCCAGACTCGCCTTTAGGCGAATACCCTCGTCCCCAGATGTTACGGGACAACTGGCAGAACCTTAACGGCCGCTGGGAATATGCTGTAACCGATATAAATGACTTACCTGAGGATATGGACGGCGAAATCATCGTTCCTTTTGCCATTGAATCAGCATTAAGCGGAGTACGCCGGCAATTTCTCCCGACTGAAAAACTTAATTATAAAAGAACGTTCACAGTTGATGATACTGAGAATAGCAATCGGGTTTTACTTCACTTTGAGGCTGTTGACTGGAAATGCACAGTCTATGTAAATGGCTGTATTGCCGGAAACCATACCGGTGGATACCTTCCATTTTCTTTTGACATAACAGCACTTGTTATAGATGGCGAAAATACTATTGAAGTCTCAGTTACAGACCCGACTGATTCAAACTGGCAACAACGCGGAAAGCAACGCTTGAAACCGCAAAGCATTTGGTATACAGCGACAAGCGGCATATGGCAGACAGTTTGGCTTGAGTCCGTCCCGGCCGTATACATAAAATCTCTTAAAATTACTCCATGCACAGACCTTGAATCCGTATCTATATATGTGGATTCATCAATTAATGAACCCGCTGATGTTGAAATTTCAGAACCAGACGGAACTGTGCTTAAGGCCGAAATTCAAACTAATAGTGAAAATATCATCAGCTTCCCAATGCCTAGGCTCTGGAATCCCGAAGACCCGTTCCTTTATGATTTAAAAGTCACAACCGACTCTGATTCAGTAACCTCATACTTCGGAATGCGTTCAGTTTCACTTGAGATGGGTCCCGCGGGTCGGGAACGCCTATTACTGAATGGCAAACCCGTTTTTCTGAACGGTTCGCTAGATCAGGGATACTGGCCGGAAAGCGGTATGACTCCCCCTTGCGAAGATGCAATCATATTCGACCTTCAGGGAATGAAAGACCTTGGATTCAATACAATACGTAAGCATATCAAAGTTGAACCAAGGCGCTGGTATTATCATGCTGACAGACTCGGTTTACTTGTAATCCAGGATATGCCCAACGGCGGAAAAAGTATTGCCTCGGCACTAAGGACAATGAAAGCCGTTGCTTTCGGCGATTTTATGGATGATACTACTGAAAAGTCATTTAAGCTGGCTGACCGGCTGCCTTTGAATTCCCGGGAAACTTATGAAAATGAATTGGAGGGCATGCTTGCTCATTTGCATTACTACCCGTCCATTATCATATGGTGTCCGTTCAATGAGTCCTGGGGTCAGTTTGATGCCAAAAGAATCTACAAAAAAGTTAAAGAGATTGACAAATCCCGGCTGGTTGACCATGCATCGGGATGGTATGACCAGAGATGCGGTGATTTTAGAAGTATTCATACTTACAAGTTAAAGTTGAAAACTCCTCCGAAGAAGGATAAACGGGCCTATCTAATCAGCGAATATGGCGGTTATAACCATATTGACAAGAGCCATCTCTGGCGAGATGATGATGTGAGTGGCTATGTGTATTTTAAAACAATGGACGAACTTATGGATGCATATGAGTCCCTGGTTAATAAGCAGGTTATCCCATTGATTAACAAGGGTCTGTGCGGCGTCATTTATACACAATTATCGGATGTGGAAATTGAATCGAACGGAATATATACCTATGACAGAAAAGTGCTTAAATTCGATAAAGAAAGAACAAAAGCACTGCATAAAAATATAAATGATTGTTTTGATGAATATAATAAATAATTATATAAAATCCATGCCTAATTTGACAATGATGGTTGTTCCCTTTCCTGCATCGCTTTTTACTGTCAAACCATATTTTTCACCATAATACAGCTTAATCCGTTGGTCTACATTGTTTTGTCCAACACCGGTGCTTTCAGAGGATTTGCCCATAGGTTCTTCCGTATTAAATCCTACACCGTCATCACTGATGGTAAAAACAATATCTTCCCCGATTTTTTCTGCTGTGACCTTAACCATACCGGCACCATCTTTAGGCCGGATCCCATGGTATATTGCATTCTCGACAATTGGCTGGAGGATTAGTTTAGGTATCTTAACATCACATATTCCATCGCCGCATGATATATCATAATTAAGTTTATCCTCATACCGCATTTTCTGTATTATCATATATTGCCTTATATGGTCCATCTCATCAGCAACCGTAGTCAACTCGCTTCCGTCCCCAAGCGACAACCTGAAGAATTTTGCCAATGCCTTAGTCAGCACAATAACCTTATCACTATCCTGGAATTCTGCTGACCACAATATGGTATCCAGAGTATTATATAGAAAATGTGGATTTATCTGGTTCTGAAGCGCATTTATTTCACTTGTCCTCAGATATTTCTCCTTGCTTTGGATTTCATCAAGAAGGTCCCTGACCCTGACCATCATTTTGGAATAATGTCCAGCCAGACTCACCGCTTCGGAACTGCCTTTTATATCAACATCTTGTTCAAGTTTCCCGCGCTCAACCTCTTCCATGGCTTCTTCCAGCTTCTTGAGGGGTTTTGCCACACGGTTGGAAAAAATGAATCCACTTCCTAGGGCAATTATCAGCAATGCTGAACCCATTATCCACAGTACTACTACAATATCATTCCTTGCAGCCTGAATTCCATCAAGAGAGGCAACGCCAACCAGTATCCAGTCTGTTCCCTCAATCTCATAATTATGGATCAGCCTGTCGGGTTCCATAACGTTTTTCCCCATTTTAGCCAGATAAACCAGCTCTTCGCGTTTTTCTTCATCTTCAAAATAAGCGGTATTATGATGATAAACAACCTCATCATTACCATTTAAAATAAATGCATATCCCCTTGAACCAAGGTCAAGTTCATAGAGTATTTCTTCAATTACATCGTACTTGAAATCAATCAGAAGGACTCCGATATTGTCCTGGCATTCACCTATTATTTCCCTGCTTAACGAAAGGACCCATTCATCTTTATCCATTGTAAAATCCTGCATCCTTGCCGATGTTAGGACGGGCATCTGATTTTGCACCGCATCCTTGTACCAGGGTAAATTCATCATGTCATCGGAAAGCTCCATCCCAAGGTCAGGATCATTTGAAATAACTTTTCCGTCATACCCGACCATTACTATGGTCTGTATTTCAATATTACCGGCTAAAACGGTGGTTATAAGACTGTCGATATCCTGTCTGTCGTCAGGCTGCTCCTCGTGGCCATCATGACCGTGTTCAAAGTAGCTGCATGTATTGACATTTCCGGCAAGAATAGCAGACATGTCTTTAACCCTATTCACATATAATTCCAGCTGCTTGCCGCTTTTATCTATTCCCATACGCGTTGACGTCATAATTTCTTCTTCCAAAAGCTTTGAAAAATTAGTATACAGAAGCAATCCCATGGCAATCATGATGATGCCCGTTGTCAGAAGGAAGTATACGAATATTTGAGTCCTGAGGCTGTATGGGCGTCTTAATTTCATGCTTATTCTCCCGCTGTTGACCTGTATTTGCTTGGTGACATGCCGAATCTCTTCTTAAAAGCCGTGCTGAAATAGTTCGGATCTTCAAAGCCTACCTGCTCAGCAATCTCGTAATTTTTCATTCCTGATGATAACACAAGGATTTTAGCCCTTTCGAGCCGCTCGGAAATCAGGTAATCATGGAATGTTATACCGAAGACTTCCTTGAAATGACTGCTGAGATAACCAGGACTGAGTGCAATTTCATCAGCCAGGGCTTTCAGTGAAAATGACGAGTCCGAATAACTTTTATTAATGATATCAATGATATCCCGGCGATATTCGGATTCGGTGCCGGTTTCCTTTTTAATGCCTGTTATTTTCTCAACTGATTCTCTTAACATATCATTGCTTCGTAGAATCTTGATGTCGTGTATAAGTTTAACCAGAAGCTGTTTTATGTCATCTTTTGAAACAGGTTTTACTACATAGTCATCAACACCGGCTTTTAGGGCTGCAACCGCATAATCAAAATAATTGTATCCTGTTATTATTGCTATTTTTGAATCTCGGTTAATTTCCTTAGCCTTTGCAGCGAATTCCAGGCCATCCATCACCGGCATATTAATATCGGCGAGAATGATGTCGGGCCTTTCTTTCTTAACTATCGCAAGCGCAGACCTGCCGTCGGATGCTTCAAATATGCTCCCGACGGCAAGTTCTTCATAATTTATAAGTTTGATAATACCTTTTCGGATAATAGGTTCATCATCTACCACAAGTAGTTTGTACATAGCACCCTCTCCGATTCTCATATATTACAATTCTACCCTTTTTTACTAATCAATTACAATAGGAAGGAAAAATCCGTATCCTTCTTTAACCATGTCTTCAAGGGGAATGAATTTAAGTGAAAGACCATTGATGCAGTATCTCAGTCCGCCCTTGTCCTTAGGACCATCGCTGAATACATGACCAAGATGGGAATTACCTACCTTGCTCCTGACTTCTGTCCTGATCATACCGAAGGCTTCATCCTGAAGGAATATTATCCCTTCGATGTCAATCGGCTTTGTGAAACTTGGCCAACCGCAGCCGGAATCATATTTATCTTTTGAGCTGAAAAGCGGTTCACCGGTTACTACATCAACATAAATTCCGGGATCGAATAGGAAATCCAGTTCGCTGGAGAATGCGAATTCAGTTCCGTCCATCTGCGTGACATCATAGACATCATCTTCAAGCATAGCTCTGATTTCTATTGATGAAGGTTTGGTGTATTTGTCGAAGTTAACCATTACATATTCTTCATCCAACAATTTATCAAAATTAATGTGGCAGTATCCGGTCGGATTCTTATCAAGGTAATCCTGGTGATACTCCTCAGCCGGGTGAAAGTTTTCAAGCGGCAGGACTTCGGTTACAATCTGTGCCCTATGATCTTCCTGTTCAAGCTCAACTGCTTTTTCTATTAAGGGAAGGTCCCCTTCTTCATCAGTGTAGTAGATGCCTGTCCTGTATTGAATACCTATGTCTGCAGCCTGTTGATTCAATATGGTCGGATTTATTACCCTGAAGAAATAGTTTAATATTTCATCCATGCTTATTAGATTAGGATCATATTTAACCTGGACTGTTTCCGCATGACCGGAACCTGCAATCACTTCTTTATAGGTTGGCATTTCTGTTGAGCCGTTGGCATATCCCGATACCACATCCGCTACTCCGGGTACTCTTGCCATATATGCTTCAAGTCCCCAGAAACATCCGCCTGCCAGCCATATTGTTTTAAGATTCTCTTCCATAAATACTATTCCCTCGTTAGGATTGTCCGGAAATACGGGTTGGAGAAGAACTAAAGGTTTTTCTGACTCTATCGGTTTTTCCGATTCCAAGGGTTTTTCATTACCAGCCTTGGGTTCCTGGCTTTCATTAATTGCATTTCCGCATGATACCAATACCAGTGCAAGTACCATTATTATTGCCGCCGCCGTTAAGTATTTTTTATATCTTTTCATTTCGCACCTCCGCGCTCCTAACTATTTAATGTACTGTATCTAATGTCTCATATATCTTTGCATTTTCCACATGTCCCAGGCTTGTTTCTGCAATGTTACCCTTTGTGTCTATATAGAATGAAGACGGTACAGCCCTGATTCCATACTCATAAAATGAATTTCCGCCTTCATCAAGCAATACTGTAAATTCAAGTCCCTGTCCTTCATACCACTCTATGAATTTCTCCGCTGATTTTTCTCCGCTGTATCCCGGTGCAACAACTGTCAGAACCACAATATCTTCGTTGTCTTTGGTTTCATTGTGAAGTTCTCCTAGTTCACCCAGGCCTGCCAGGCACGACGGGCACCAAGTTGCCCAAAACTTAAGGTAGACTTTCTTGCCTGCATATTGTTCAAGCAGATGGGTATTACCTTCTGTATCGACCAGCTGGAAGTTAAATGCATCACCCTGGAAAGAAGAAGTCATTTCCTTATCGTCTGTCATTTCTTTATCTGCCGGTTCTGATGCTACGGGCTGATCTTCTGCCATTTTATCGTTGTTACTGTTTATTGCCTGAACAACAAGTACAGCTGCAAATATCAGTACAACGATAA
>Ga0233412_10000392_pt1 | contig 25644 bp, 28 predicted proteins | sample Na_anoxic_4_MG_FD_180667 | JGI IMG/M metagenome (GOLD analysis project Ga0233412, IMG submission 180667) | Seawater microbial communities from Saanich Inlet, British Columbia, Canada - Na_anoxic_4_MG | ecosystem: Environmental > Aquatic > Marine > Inlet | place: Canada: British Columbia...
AGTGATGCGATAGAATACTTTTCTAGAATGAAAATAATACCTAAAAAAGAATTATTAAAAATATATACCGTAGAAGAAGATGAAAATAGGAATAACAATTGATGGTGTAGTTAGAGACTTTATTACTAAGTTTGAGTCTGTATATGATAAATATTATCCAGAAGAGTTAGAAGAAGGTGAGGAACCTTTGGAAAGAGATATTAAAGATTTAGATTTATTAAAATGGTTTAAATTTACTGGTGGTACTAAAGAACTAAATAAATTTATGTATGTTGATTCATCTTTAGAGATATTTGGACATGCAGGTGAAACTAAAATTAACTCAGTAGAACATTTAAACCAATTACATAATCTAATAGAAGATATGGGACATACACCTATCATTATCAGTAAAGAACTTAATAATAGTAAACCATCTACATTATTCTTTTTATCGAAACTTTCCTGTAAAGTAAACACAATAAAGTTTGTAAGAAATTATTCAGACAAATGGGATTATGTTGACATATTAATCACTGCGTCACCTGATACTTTACTTTCTAAACCATTAGACAAAGTATCTATTAAAGTAATTAATACTTACAATAAAATGTGTAATTCAGATTATACTATTGTAGATTTAAAAGAACTTTTAGACGATAAAAAATTGATAGAAAAAATATTAGGTACAGAAACTATTGGGTTTGAAGACGTATAACATTTACTTATTAGTAAATTGGTACTAAACTTATAAAAAAATCGTATGGATAGCTTATTATTAGAAATTGGAGGTAAAGAATTATACCTCGACATAGATAGATTGTCAGAAATAGTTCGAATAGAATCAGAAGCACCACTAATTAGTGTAAATGAAGGTCAAGGGGATGTGGAAATAGAACAACCATTACCTGATATGGGTGGTTTACATATTGACGTTACAAAATACGAAATGTATCGTGAAATGATAGGTGGTATCATGATGTATAATGAAGAAGTAGATAATAAAATGGGTATTGTGGCTTTAAATTCTGCAACAATACCATTTAAGATTGCTTTCAACACATTGTTGATGAAAGGAATTCTTAAAGAATTATAATAATAAAAATTAATAATGTTATGAGTGAACAATTAAACAAAATTAAAGATAGTATCGACAAAATTGGTGACAAAGATTTCGGTATTTATTTTTTCACTATCGACACCAAAGGTAACCCAACCGCAGGTGTTGCAACAATTTACGAACACGTAAAAAAATTAAGAGAGTTAGGGTATAACGCTCAAATCCTTCACGATAAGGATGATTATAAACTTAGAGAAGATGAAGAAGGTATGGGAATTGCCGAATGGTTAGGTGAGGAGTATGCTAACTTACCACACGTTTCCATTGAATCACAAAAATTACAAGTTGGTCTTTCTGACTTTGTTATAATTCCAGAAGCGTTTGCGAGTATTATTAAACAAACTGCAAACTTCCCTTGTAAAAGAATAGTATTCTTACAATCTTACGAATATATTTTCGAAATGTTGGAGATAGGTGAAGGTTGGGAACAATTTGGGATTACTGACGTAATTACTACTAATCAGAATTTAGCTAGTTATGCTAATTCAGTATTTAGAGGATTAAGGACAGACATTATACCTGTGGGTATACCACCTTTTTTTAAAAATAGTGATAAACCTAAAGTACCTACTGTTGCTATGGTAGCTAGAGACAAAAGAGAATTGTTAAAAATCGTGAAAGTATTTTATCAAAAATACCCACATTATAGATTTGTAACATTTAGAGATATGTCTGGATTCCCTAGAGAGATGTTCGCTAAAGAATTAGGTGAATCTTTCTTAGGTGTTTGGATAGATGAACTATCTAGTTTTGGTACATTCCCATTAGAGTGTATGAAATCTAATACACCTGTAATTGGTAAAATTCCTAGAATGGTACCAGAATGGATGGGTAATGTAGATGATAATGGAAATCTTAATCTAAATGATAATGGTATTTGGACACCTAATATGAATGCAATACCTGACATTGTTGCAACAATGGTAGGATTATTCTTAGAAGATGCTTTACCTGAAAATGTTATGAATGGTATGAAACAATGGGAAGACAAATATACTACAGAAGAGTCTAATAAAGTTATTTCTGAAGTTTATGATGAAATCTTTAAAAGAAGAATTGTAGAATTAGAAGCTACATATACACAACTTAAAAAAGAAAGTGAAGTAACAACTGAAAAAACGGAAACAAATGTCTAGAGGACAACTTAATTCATACTCACCCAATCCAACTAAAAAAAGAAAGGGTGTCCATGCAAAAACAAAAACTAGTAAAACAAAAACAAGTAAACTTTATAAAAAAGGTTATAAAGGACAAGGTAGATAACAAATAGTAAATAAAAAATAAAATGGCAAATATTACAGTAATAGTACCAGTACACAAATTAGAACAAAATTATATTGTAGGTTGTATTGAGAGTATTAAAAACCAAAAAGTAAAACCTTTTGAGGTTTTGTTTGTTACATCTGACGATAAAGAATTAAATGATTACTTAGGTAAGTATGATTTTGGTAATTTAAAAGGTGTAACTAAAATAATTAAAAATGAAACAGGTAATTACGACTTTCAGTCACAGATTAATTATGGTGTAGAACAGAGTACAGGTGACTACTTCACATTTGTTGAGTATGATGATGAAGTTTCCCCAATATGGATTAAAAACGGTGTTGAGTATATTGATGCATATCCAGAAGTAGGAGTTTTCTTACCAATCGTTTATGAAACAGATGAAAATGGTAAATTTATATCGTTTACAAATGAGAGTGTATGGGCAAAAGAATTTTCAGAAGAAATCGGACGTTTAGATAATAATACACTACAAAAAGTACAAAACTTTAATTTTGATGGAATGATAGTTAATAAAGAAACATTCTTAGAAAATGGTGGTTTAAAATCTAATATGAAACTAACATTTACTTATGAGTTTCTTTTAAGAATGTCTTATAAATCAATTCCTATTATGGTAATACCTAAGTTGGGTTATAAACACACCAATAATAGAGAAGGGTCATTATTTGTAGAATATAAATCTACTATTGATGTTTTAGAAAGTAAGTTTTGGGTAAACAAAGCTAAAAAAGAGTATTTTTTCACAGAAGACAGAGAAATAACATATGAGGTATAGATAAATTATGATGTCAGAAGAACCCAAAAAAAGGGGTCGGAAGAGAACATCAAATTTATATTTTGGACCTGAACAGGAGGAAGCAGTAGTTAAATTTTTAACAAGTGAGTCATATAGTGAAAGAAATAAAATTTATAATGAATTTCTAAGATACCCAATAAATAAGATGGTTGAATCCATCATACGTAGATATAAGTTGTATAGAAAAGAATACGACTATGAAGATGTACACGCAGATACATTGTCTTTTTTAGTGACAAAAATGCATAATTTTAAACCAGATAAAAATAAGAAAGCTTATTCTTATTTTGGTACAATATGTAAACATTATCTTTTAGGTCAACTTATCAAAGACGATAAAAAAATGAAAACTGACCTTTCATATGAAGATGTTTATAAGACAGTAGAAACTATGGATGATCAGATATATAGTATTGATAACCATAAAATGCAGTTAGACGATTTCATTAAAGAAATATCTGCAAGTATAAAAGGCGAGTTACAACACACTAAAGTTTCTGAGACTGAATTAAAGGTTGGTGACGCATTAATCAAAATATTGGACAACTGGGAAACCATTTTCGAACAAGTTGGTAGTGGTAACAAATATAATAAAAATTTAATCCTTTCATACATTAGAGAAATAACGGATTTAACTACCAAAGACATTAGAGTTGGTATGAGAAAATTTAAAAAGATGTATGGACTTATTAAAAACGACAAAATAGATAATGATTTATTATAAAAAATTAAAGGAAAGATATTTATAATAAAACAATTGTTATGGCAAGACCAAAAAAAACTAAAATTAATTTAGATAAAAATAGTTTACAAGAATTAATGCAAGAAATTTATAATGACTGTAACAACATTATGAATAATGCACGAAAAGAATTAAATGAAAGAAAAAATAGGGCAGAAATAGACGACACCAACGATGAATATCAGATAGGTAAAGTTAATAATGAAACAATTAAGATATTAGAAAGTACTGTAGACAAAAAAATTGCGTTAGCTAAGTTACAAACTCAGATATTAGGTACTAAGAGTGATGAAACACAAAGTAGTTCTGATAATAGTATAACAGAAGAAGATAAAAATATACTTAGGGACTTATTTAAAGAAAAGGCAAAAAATAAAAACACTGATTACGATGTAGATTAAGAAATTATGGGAGAAAAATTTAGAAATGTCGTATGCGAACCTGGTGATGTAGTCACAGATATAAAAAGACAAATATTAGAATTAATATCCCTTAATCAAACAATATGTGGTAATTTACCCGATTTAAGTGTACCTAATTTAATACCTGAAGTTCCAGATTTAAATCCTAGTCAAAAAGTCATAGATTTTTTAAATGATATTTTAGCATTAGTTTCAGGTATAAATTTTGAAGAAATGAGGTTACAACTAATTAACTGGTTAGTAGAACAGTTGGAACCATTATCAGAAGATCTATCAATAAACTTCGTAAATTCTATAAAAAGTTGTTATGCGTGTAAAATAAACCCAAAAATTCCTGAATGGTTATATCAGATACAACCCTCATCAATCACATATGACGCCAATAACCAACCAATAAATGGTAGTGGTACTGAAGGTTTAGGTTTTAACATAGAGTTGAATAAAATTGATTTAACATGTATATTTGCTGCAGATCCAAATACTGAAATAGGTAAATTATTTTATGACGGTGACTCCACTAATGATATTAATGCATTTTTATGGGAAGTGATACAATTAGATGGGCAACCTTTAATATGGTCTGATCCCACAAACGGTAAAGAAATATTAGAAGTGAGGTACTATCAAGATAGTCCAATAGCTTTCACACAAACAGATGGTAATGTAAAATATCAAAACATAGAACCAAGACCTAGGGTCTTTAATTTTAAAGTTGTAAATCAAACTTATTTTGATAAAACACTAATTACTGTATTAGTAGATTACTTTAATAGTCAGCAACCTTTATTTGATGTAGATAAGGTTATCCCTAATGTTATAGATTTATTATATGGTACACTTACTAATAAAATAGAATTACCTGATGAATGTTTAACTAAAGTTGTAGAATTAGAAACGTCTATCAGTGATTATTTAGATGAGGGTGTTGGTAATGGTAGTACTAATTTTAATTTTGATGATAGTTTTTATACTTTTGATAATAAACAACTATTAGATATAAAAGAAAAAGTTAGAGAAAAAAAATCAGGTGTTAGAGAATATAAAAAGTGTTGTGGTAAAAATGTTAGTTCAATATCTTTTGATACTGTTTTAAATATAAATAATGAAATAAAAAATAGTTCTACATTAGAAGAAAAAATAACAACATATAACAAAGCATTAGATACACTCATAAAGGAATCCGCCTCAAAAGTTAAATCCTTAGATATTGATTCTGCTTCAGGAGAATTTTTATCTAATTTCATAACTTCATTACAAATAGCATTATCAAAAATAGTTTTATCACCTAAGAATTTACTTATGTTAAATCTTTTTTATTTTTTAGTTAATGGTAAATCAATTACTGAAATTAGTGTTAAAAAAATATTAAAGGAATACGAATGTGTTATAGTAGAAATATTAAGTGAATTACTTAGGAAGTTAATATATGAATATTTGTTACCTTTAGTTATAAAGGCATTAAAAAATTTAATTGCGTGTGTAATAGCAAAAAAGATTAAAGAAAAAAATATAAACGCTTTAAAATCGAGACTTAGTTTATTACCTAATTTTGTTAATGATAAATTAGAGGATGTTAATGAATTATTTGGTAAATCAGAAAATGTTTTAGATAAAGCGAGAGGTTTTACAGATAAAATTAACTTAAACTCATTAAATAACATTAATCTACAATCTAAAAAAAGAGGTAGATTTTGTGATTAAAAATTAAAATTATGGCATCAAATATATTATCATCAATACAGTCAATTTCAGGTTTATTTAAAAATTTATTTAAACCTACTACACCACTACAAACAATAACTAAACAAGAAATATTATTAGGTTCTAAATTTAGGGAAGGTTTAAGTGCGATTGATATCGCGTCAAAAATAATTGAACGTAAAAAAGAAATAGGTATAGGTATAGAACCATTACCTAGCGGTGCACAAAATATAGATTTACAAATGGAAGTTATAAGGGTTGAAGAAATTTTAGATGCGTTATTAACTAAGGCAAAAGTAGAGGTGGCAATACCTCCAGGTACTTTAGTGCAAGCAAATGGAGGTAATGCGGGTGGACCAATAGTAGTTGTGGGCACAACAACTTCAATAAGTAAAGGAGAAGGAATTATTAGATAAAATGGAAAATAAAATAATTGATTGGGAAAATATGAATAATTCATCCATAAAAATGGAATTGGAAGGTTTGATGTTACACCAAAAAACTTTAAAAGAAAAAATAATAGAATTATCTAAAAAGTTAGAGAGTATAGAAAAAGATTACTTTTTTGGTAATTCAGTTTTAACTAAAAGGTATAAAGGAGAATAACAATGGATAATTATTATAACGATAGTACAAATACTAATGTGATACCTATAATTAGAATGGGTGAAGTAATTTCTATCATTGATCCAACTAAATCGGGTAGAATACAAGTTAGAATAACAGGTGTAGATGATAAAGATAGTGACAAAAATTTAATACCATGTGTACCACTATTACCTAAGTATTTAACTACACTACCAAAAGTGGGAGAGTCAGTTTTTGTTTTTCAATATGAAAATAATAGTTCATCCCCAACATCGTCATTTAAGACTAAACGTTTTTGGGTGGGACCACTAATAACACAACCAACTAAACTTGAAGGAGAACCTTATAATTCTACATTATCAATAATGCCTGATGGTTATACAAAACTTAAAGACCCTAATTTAGAAATTGGTGCATATAGTGAAGATGAAGATATAGTATTACAAGGTAGATATAATACTGACATAATACAAAAAGACAGACAAATATGGTTAAGAGTTGGTAAAATTGTAGAAGGTACACCTAATAAATTTAATAAAGAAAATTTAGGGTATATTCAGTTAAAATATGGTGGTGAAAAATTAAAAAGAGAAGTTGTAGAAAAAGAGGTAGTAGATTTTGTAGTTGACTTCCCAACTGTAGTGATAACAGTTATAATTAATACAATAACTAATAGTGGTAATATTTTATCACCAAACTTACCTCAAGAAAGTTATCGTATTAGTGATGTTAATAGAACTGAATTATTTATTAAAGTTAATAATACAGATAATGCAACACTAATATCTTCTTATGACAATGCTGACCCATTTATTGGTTCAGAATCAAGAGATTTAGCATTAAATAAAGCTAAAGAATTTGTAGATGAAGTAATTGGTAAAAATAATAAATGGAAAATTAAATCTAAATCACAGGATTTTATAACTATTTACGGTGGGAACAATAATGTTGCAATATTTAATTCCGAACCAATAGAAGTTAAGAAAAAAATTAAAGAAATAAAATTAACTAAAAATGAAACTGAAAAAACTAGTGTGGTAAATGTAGTTGCCAATAAAATAAATTTTTTAAGTCACGATTCAAAATCTAATTCATTTAACTTAACTGACCCAAAAGGTTTGATTACTGACGATGAACAAGAAAAAATAAATACTAGTGCGCAGTCTTTAGTTTATGGTGAAAAATTAGTAGAATTTTTAGTATTATTAAAAAATTACGTAACTTCACATGTTCACCCATATAATGGATTACCTGCAGATAATAGTAATGTTACTACTGATGTAAAAAGATTTCCATTAGAATCTATATTAAATAATAACATTAGGAGTAATTAAGATATTTATTTATAAAAAGATATGGTAACTAGAACTTACATAGATAAAAATAATACTATTATATTTGGTACTCAGATTAATACAGGTAGAAATCCTATCGCACAATTATATTATGGTGGTAAAGAAACACAAGAAGATTATACAAGACATCTATTGTATTTTGATATAACAGACTTACAAGAAAGATATGATTGTGGTGAATTAGGAGACTTGTCAAATGTCACACACACTCTAAGGATGACGAATAGTTCGTTTTTTGATCAAGACTTACAAGCACAAAAATTATTAGATGGTAAACAAAGAACATCTTCCTTTGATTTAAATTTATTTAGAGTTAATAAACTATGGGATGAAGGTTGTGGTTACGATTACCAACAATTCTTTAGTTACCAACCAACAGATAATATAACATTCGTAGAATCTGCGAGTAATTGGATTAACGCAACTACAACAGATGCGTGGGACGAACCAGGTGTATATTCAGGTTCACCATCTGGTATTACTGTAACTACACAACATTTTGATAAAGGTAATGAAAACATTGAAATGGATATTACTGACGAAGTTAATAGTTTAATTACTGGTGGTACAACAAACTATGGTTATGGATTATCATTTGAAAGAGATTTGGAAACAAAATTAGTTATTCCATCACAATATGTAGGATTTTTTACTAGACATACACAAACATATTATGAACCATTTGTAGAAACATCATATAATAACCCAATTAGAGACGACAGGAAGAACTTTTATAGGGGAAAGGTTAATAGACTATACTTATATACTAATCTAGGTGGAGAACCCACTAATTTAGATTCTAAACCTACTGTGATTGTTTCTGATGGAGATGGTGTTCCATTTTCATCGTTTACTAGTAATGATGTAGTACAACAAACAAAAGGTGTATACTACATAGAATTATTTGTACCTGTTACATCTTCTGATTGTACAATTTTTACTGATACTTGGTCCAATATCACAATAAATGGTATTAATCGTCCTGATGTTACCCTCCAGTTTGAGATTAAAGATGATACTGAGTATTATAACTTTGGTGATAGTGAATCTTTACCTATAGAATATAAAGTTAATTTAAGTGGTATAAGAAGAGATGAAAAAATTAAGAGGGGTGATCAAAGAAAAGTATTTGTAAACGCTAGAATACCTTACACAATAAATGAAAGTTCTGTAATTGATGGTTTACAATATAGATTGTGGGTTGCAGAAGGTTCCACTGAAGTAAATGTAATTGATTGGACTGATGTGAATAGAGCGTTCCTTAAAAACTATTTCATATTAGACACTTCTTGGATGATTCCTAATGAATATTATATTGATATAAAACTTACGTCTAATCAATTAGTTAAAACTTACAGAAATACAATGAAATTTAGTATTGCTAATCAGGTTGATTACCTACATTAATACTACCAACTTCAGGATGTAAATTAAAAGTAGTCATACCTAATTTTTTTATTACATCACCAACAACACCTTCAATAGTCTTTTTAAAATTACTATAATTTAGTGGTTTTGGGTAAGGGACTAGAAATTCCATAAAGTTTTCAACTTTTTTACTATATGATGTATCATTTCTACCAACCTCTACCGATACATCAACTAAAAACTCTTCTAGATCTATTTCTTCATCCCAATCTTTATCGCTAATATATCCATCTTTTTTATGTTTATCTTTTGTGATAGGATAAAATTTTCCTCTAACCATAATTAGTCTAGGGTCAGTTTGTCTACTATATATGTATACATCACTCATACCATCTGTGGATCGTATTGTTTCACTTTTCATAGGTATATATAAAGTAAAACCTTTAAATCCTGACCAAAAAAGAACATCTCTATTACTTTCAAAACCAGAATCCCTATCAAAATCTATAACAACGTTACCAATAAGGTCTTCATTATATGAGTCCTTAACTTTATCTTGTAAATCTCTAAAGTGTTCAAAAAACAAATAAGGTAAACTTACTTTTTTTCTCAATGTGGGCGCTTCACTAAACAATTTATCATAACTCCAAAAATATGTTTTAGATAAACTATATGCTTCTTGAAATGATAAATCTAAACTTTCTATCAACCAAGCACCTACCTCCCATTGAGTAAATTCTTTTTTACCTTCCTCACCTTTTATCGGATTTCCATAATGTTTATTTAACATTTTAAAAATCTTTTTTTCTACAGGTGTGAATTCAGTAGTAACATCGATTAATAATGATTCTAATAGTACGTGTTTCTTTTTAATTCTCATATGAAATACTAATATAATAATAAATATGTTATAAAACAAAAAAAGGGTAGAAAAAATCTACCCTTTTTGTAACATATATAAAATTGATTATCTCAACTCGTTAATGTCAAACGTTTGAACTCCATCGACAGTTACAACACCATAGAAACGGTTATTAACCATTTTCTTAGCGTATCTTGTCATAATCCCCTTCGTTGGTGCGAAGTTGAATGGATTTTGTAACGTAGGAGTCAATTGTAATGGTACGTAAGGTGCGTAAATGTACCCAGTGTCCAACAATGACTTACCTTTATGTCCAATGATAATTGAGTTAGCTGGTGCATATGGATCACGATATACAGTATATCTTCCTCCTAATGAACCGATTTTCTCAATCCCCATATTGTACGAATCCTGCTCTGGATTAGCGTTTGATACGTGGAAGTACTCCAAATCATCAAAGATAGCTGAAACTTCAGACGAAACTACGATGAAGTTAGCACCACCTCTAAGTGTTGATTTATGAATCTGAGCTGAAATTTGGTTTACTTTAGTAATCAACGTCTGATTCCACTCTTTTTGAGTGTATGCGTTGAAACCACCACCGTTATTTGCTCTCTTCCATCCGTTGTAATCCCATCTCAATTGCCAAGCTGAACCAACTCTCAAGTCTCTTAGGATCTCTCTATCGATTTCCGCCGCAACTTGCTCAGACAATAATGCCGTAAGTTCTGCTTCTGCATCAATGTTATGGAATGCACTAACGTCTTGTGCCAATTCTGGCGACCAAGTAGCTCTTAGTTTTCTTTCCGTTACAGAAACCACAACCTCATCAAGTTCGAATGATACCTCACCCATTTCAGTTGCGAATTCTAATGATTCGTATCGTGACCAAGCCACAGTTAATCCTGTAAATGAAGTTCCTGTTGCAGCTCCAACATATCCGTCAAAGTTTGCAGAAGAACAATCGATACAAGCTGGGTGTGTAAGATCCAATTCGATTAGTAAACATCCATCAGCGTCACAGATATCACCGTAATCAACGATACCTCTTCCGTATTTCTGTGTTACTACTCTGAATGGTACTGTACCACCTGCTGCGATAATTTCAGTACCGTCACCATCAACGATTGCTGGTGTAGAAACTACTGATAAAGAAGCTAAGAAAGTTTCAGTATCCATTTCATTTCCGTCTGGTCCTGTTAATCTACCTGCGTTAGTAGAAGAGAATCCAGTTACACACATTTTAACACTTCTGAATGAACCATCAGATGCTAAAGGTTGTGCAGTTAATGCAGTATCAACTTTTTCTCCGTTAGCGTTAAGTGTAACACCATAGAATCCAGTGGTAAATAATCCGACTTTTTTACCTTTAGATGCGTCAAATAAACCATCATTATAGAATAAGTCATATAATGACTTCTCTAAGAATGGAGTAATAACATCATCGCTTGAACATCCAGAAATTACACATTCTGGTAATGATCCGTTAGCTGCACCATCTTTACCGTTCAAAGGAACTTGTGTAGATGATGTTTTTGGTACAAAAAAGAATAATTTTCCAATTGGCATGTTCATCGCTTGTACCGATACGATATCATTCGCCAATAATTTTGAGAATACTCTTCGTACAATCGGGAAAACTACAGTTTCAAAAGAACCTGACGAACCAGCCGCATCGGTAGATTCGTTAAGTAATGAAGAAGCTTGGTTTTCGTACAATTGTGCGATGTTCTCTTTTACGTGACCTTTTAAACCTTCTAGGAAACCTAGTTTGTTCCACTTAGAAATAGTTTTTGATCTAATTTGTTTTAGGTGTTCTAGTCCGATATTTCCGACTTCACCTGAATTTAATAAATGTCCCATTTTTTGAGTTTTTTATTTTTTTAATTATTATTATTTATGAGATTCTTCTCATTAAATCTTTAATTGCTGAAATCTGTGGATCTACATATGCAGTAGATTCATTTAGATTTGTCGCCTTTGAAGACTTTACTGTCTTATTAACTTTTCTTTCGACAGACTCGTTAATCGGTTGCTTATTATCCAACTCAGTCTTAACTGTTTTGTATATGTTTTTTGACTCTTTAATGGTCTCAGCATTATCAAACCTTTTAAGGATATCCATTTTTTCCTTTTTGGTTGTTGAATGCTCAGTGAAAAGTCTATTCACATACGCTAAATTAGTGTTGAACAAAGCTACTTCATTAAGTTTGTCTTTGAATACATTGAGTGCTTTCTTATACTCATTGTTTTTAGACTTCAACTCATTGTATTCTTTCATTATCTTATTTTCAGAAACTGTAGATGTTTTTGGTTTTCTGTTTACTAAAGGTTTACGAGATTTTCTAGATTCGTTTCTTCTACCCACTTTCGCCCCACTGTATCTTTGTTTACCAGCGAACTTTCTGTGTCTTTGTAGTCTGTCTTCTTCTAATTTCTCTTCTTCTTCATCAATGTATTCTCCTTCGTCCATGTCCTCACCTTCCATATGATAACCTTCTTCGTAATGTCCTTCTTCCATGTCTTCCATTTCTTTCATCATTTCTAACATATCCGAATCTTCATCCATTTCGATTTCATACATAACTTCGTCCATAGATTCATCTTCATACATTGAACCAGAACCACATTCAGAACAATACTCTTTTTCGTTCATCATTTCATCCATAGATTCTTTAATGTAATACTCTGCTCCAGTTTCGTTATCTGTTAAATGAATACCGTCACCATCTTTTACTACTTCTACTTCATCATCGTCAGAAAGTTTCTTAAATACTTTAACAACTTCGTCATCAGACGCACCTGTTAAGTCCATTACTTCTTCTCCTCCCATTTCCATATCCATAGGTAATTCTAAATCCATCTCAACGTCACCCATTTCTTCTTCACCTTCTCCAGCATCTAAGTCTAGATCAGTATCCAAATCAAGTTCAACATCATCAACTTCATCTTCATCAGAATCGACATCTAAATCTAATTCCATATCTTCCATGTCTTCCATGTCTTCCACTTCATCTTCATCTTCATCTTCATCAACATCTAAGTCAACTACTTCTTCTTTTTCATCATCAGACCCTTCAATAGCATCGTCATCCATTTGTTCAGAAACTTCTTCAGTTTCTTCTTCTGTGACTTCTTCGTCTTTTCCTTTTAAAGACGACTCAACGATACTTTCAAATTCCTTGGACATATGTGCCGCAAGCATTTCTTTCGTGTTGGCTTTTAAGGCATCTTCTAAAGACTTTGCTTCTAGTAAAGCCTCTTCGATGATTGATTTCTTTTTTTCAGCCATTTTAATTTTATTTTTTAAAATATTATTATTATTAACGCATTACTATGCGTTTAATTAATAAATATGCAATAAATCTAAAAAGTGTGTTTTTTTATTAATCTAATAGAAAATTGTTTAAACCATCTTTCAATATACTATCTTCTTTTTTAGTATTTGATTCTGACATTTGTTGTTCTTTAGAAGGTTCATCACTATATATCCAAGAACCTGGTGTTGATGGTGAAGTAACAATATCCCAACAAATTAATTCGAAATCATCTTGTACAATATTTTTACCACCTTCTTTTTCTAAAGAACCTACACCTCTAGATGATACACCAATCTTTAAACCTTTTCTTAAATAATTCGCTACTCTATCACCTTCACAAGATATGATTCCTTGATTTACGAATCCTGGTGACATAATGATTTCTAATTTACCCATAAGTACATTACCTTCCCACCATAAGTCTACCACATTATGTGAAATCCTACTTACTGCAACAATAGACGATTCTGGGTGATCCGCTTCACCTACCGCTCTTTTATCTTTAATAAGTTTAAGGTAATTTTCTGCTTCTCTTCTAAGTAATGCTTCAGGATATACTCTCTCGTTTCTATTTTCCACCCCATATTTCTGCATAACCGCATAAACTATCAAAGGTTCCTCTATAATAGGTTCCCCTTTTGATAGTTTTGTCATTTCACTAATAAAGTGTCGGTTATCTTTTGGAGAAATGTATCCTGCATCATATTCGATAAGGATACCTTTCTTTTTAATTTCGTTCTTCTTTAATATTTCCATAATAATGATATACTTTAATTATAAATATATCACTATGTTAAAAAAATTACTTTTTAGTTCTATAGAAAGTAAAAATAGAATTGTTTTCTAAACAGTCAGTTACTACATCTTTAATAATCTGTTTAGTGTTATCTACAATTCTAGGTTTATTTAAAGGAAGATACTTCTTTTGGTATAGTGTTATCTCACAACTCATAAAACTTCTTTTCTCTATAGATAAACCTGAAGTTCTCATATCTAGATCTACCATATACTTATGGTTGTGAAATAAATCTTTGTTTAAAGAGTTGTTTAGTTTTTGTTTTATTTTTTTTCTTACGTTACGTAAATAGTAATCGTAATTTAAGTTTTCATCTAATTCACTTAGTTGTCCCCACGCACATAAGTTGATGTATAGACTTTTAGATTCTTTGTTATTAACTGTCCCAATTTTAGTTTTGTAGTTGTCTAATAAATCTAATTTGATTTCTTTTCCTAATTTCATTAATCATTTCTTTCATTTTTTTGTTATTTTTAAAGTTTGTATATTACAATTATAATGATTGTGACGCGTAATGTCAAATTTTAAACATGAAAAAACCCACTATAGTAGCGAACTTTAGTGGGTAATATATTGTCCGTAGACAATAACGGTCCTAATCCGTTTTTTTAATAGTTTTATCCGCACTTACACCAAGGTGTACGACCCTTATATGCAACTACAACACCAGGTTCAGCTATTGGACCAACAGTTGTTTTTAAAGTAACTTTTTGTTCTGCCGTACCAACGGTACCTATAACGGGTTTGCTACCTTTATTACGTTTACCTTTATTTTGCTTCTTTTCCATGTCTTCCTTCGCTAAATCAACCATTACTCTTTTACATGAAGGTAAATCAGAGGTTTGTTCATTTAATGTTCTCTTAACAATTCTTTGTAAATCTGATTCTGTAAGATTTACTAATGTTCCGTTTTTTCTAATTCTCATTTTTTAATTATTATTATTATTATTATTATATAGATTCATTTAAATCATAAATCTTACCTATATCCGTTTTAAAATTATCTAAACTAAAATCAGTATTCAATAACTTATCCTTAACTTTTAAAAGTTTATCTTTCAAATCCAAATCAGAAGACTCATTTAATTTATTATTGATAGTATCAATACACTCTCTTTTTAGTTTATTAAATATTTCTTCTTTATCTTCATTACTACCATTAAGAACTGTCTTAATAATTTCTTTTTCTGATTCTGAAATATTAGAATATCTAGAGTTAAATTTATTAACCGCCAATTTTGTTAGTACACTAGGTGGTAAATCTATACTTTCTGTAACAACCTCCTCAACATCTTCTTTTTCTAACATCACCCTAACAATATGATTAATTGACTCATTCACCTTTTTAAGATTAGAAGGTGTTTTTTTTGTATTAACTAAATATGTTACCTTATTATAAAATTCTTGATTTTCTTTTACGATTTTATTCCCTTTAAGGACTTTAAGAAAAAATTCATTACCTTTATTAATGTGTTCTTTATCTAACCCCCCCAATAAAGAAATATTTTCTTTAACAAACTCTATTGCTTCAGTTTTATCATCAAACTTAGTGTTTTGTAAATTACTATAGATTAAATACTGATTCTTTAGTGTTTCATTTTCTTTTATTGTTTTTAAAAACTTAGAAAATAGTTTTTTACCCTTATTGTCTTTTTTAATTGTAGACTCAATAACTAAATTTTTAAAGGTATCTTTTATATTGCCAAAATTACTCATGTTCTTTTTTATTAATAAATATTCTGAATTTATAAAAAAGATCTATTTTGTTAAATTATCAATTTCTTTTGTGATATCACTAATCTTAGAATTTAGAATTTCTGTATCTTTTTCTACGTCATCTAAGTTAAATACCTTTTCATCTTTATCTAAACTTTCCATTAGTCTATTTAAATACATACCTTGATATTTTTTAACTTTTTCTTCGTATTTTCTCTTTTCTTGTTCTAATAAAAGATTGTCTTTTTTATCTTTAGTAGATTCTACTGCCGTTCCTGTTTCTGCCGCAGCTGCTTCACCACCAGCTAAACTATCTGCTGCAGATTCTAAACCACCTGACTCATCACCGAACCCTGCCATTTCACCACCAGTATCTCCACCACCTTCTTCACCACCTTCTGATGTTCCGCCACCTGTTAATGTGGAGAAGTCACCGTAAAGTTTATCAACTCTATCAAACATACCTGTTTTCTTAATTACATTAGCAGTTTGTTCCATCTCTGCAGCTGCCGCTTTTTCTAATCTTTGTTGTTCTAAATCATTTCTAATATCTTCTTCTGACATACCTAAAATTTCTTTTCTAGCTCTTGTCATAGACATTGAACCAAAACCGTTACCTGCATCAGACACCGCATCTTTATATAATGTAACTTTTAACTGAGTCTGTTCAATTTTTAACATCTCTGCTTGTGTTGAAGGGTTATTAAGAGTTAAAGTAAAGTTTTCTAATTCATCCTCTAATCCTAAAATATATAAGTGAATTATCGCAATCTTATTTAACTCTTGTAACATTGCTTGTTGAATTCTATTAACAGTTCTAGCAAATCTAATATCTTGTAATGCCAAATTTTTACCTTCACCATTCACCTCTTCAAAACCTAAAAATGGTTTTGGTACCCTAAGTGCAGTAAATAACTTTTTCTGTAGATACTGTATATCTGCAATCTCTGATAGGTTAGTTGCCCCTGGTAATGTTTCTATTGGTGATGGTGCACTCGCATCTCTAACTGGAATAAAATAATCTTGGTCTTGTGCCATTTGATTGTACCTAGTATCTATCTGTCCTGTGTTCTGATCAATAACAGGACTTCTTTTAAAGTTGTCTGCAATTTTATTAACATATGAGGGTACATCTTGTTCATCAATATTACCTACAAATATTTTAAATATTCTTCTCTCTGGTGCTCTTGTTACTCTATATATTAACATTGCATCTTCAGAAAGTAATAATTGTTTCCATATTCTTCTAGCTTTTTCTAACATAGATGTCCCATAAGGTAGTCTTCTATCATCACCTAACAATCTAAAATGTGCAACTTGCCAAGCATTGAACTCAATATCTCTTTGTCCCCATACAAATTTAACTGGATTAAATTTATCTGTTTCTGAATTCATAGAATTTTCACCAAACCCAGAGTTTTCTTTCCTACTAATTTCTATATTTGGTAATTGTTTTACACTTGTCACACCATCGTCACTGTCGATACTTAAATATAAAAAGTCGTCACCATATTTACAAACGTTTCTAGTCCACATTGGTAATGATGTATGAATATCTAATCTATTAAAAAATAAATCATCTAATATTCTTCTAACCCTTCTACTTTCAGAAAAAATATTAATAACTTTATTATCTGGATTTAGTGTAGTTGATTCTTCCATCATAATATCTAAAGCCGCTGCTATCTCTGGAAAAAATTCCATACCTTCAAAATCTGCATAAGAAGCTAACCTAGTAGTTTCATAATATATGGAGTGTTGATATATTTCATTATCTACTTTCTGCCATTGATTTGCGAGGTACGTATCTTGTTGTCGTTTTAACTTCTCATAGTCGTATTCTTCTTTAGACTTAGTTTTTAGAAGTTCTTTATCGTTTATAGAATATCTAGACTTACTTTGTTGACGATTAACGTCAGGACCGAATAAATCATTTAATTGTTGGAATACTGTTTTTCTTGCCATTTTCTTTTAATATACTTTGTTACTATTATAATAAATATATAGAAAAACTAAATACTATTTAATTCCAAATAACCAATTATAATCTCCGTTATCATTATTACTATTATTTGATTGTTTTGGGTTATATGTTGGGGTATTAGTATAGAAAGGATTTATATGTTTTTCATCATTAAACATTGGATCACTTTGTTTGTTAGTCGTATTTACCCAACTATCCAACATCGCCTTAGTTTGTTTTTCTACGTGTTCTAATTTCTTAAAAGAAGTTTGTATTATAAATATTGACATTGCATATGCCATAATAATATCATCATGATATCCTTCCATATGATCGGGTCTACCTCCTTTATAAACAAAAGTTTTAAGTTCTGAAATCATTCTTTGTGAACGTATAATAGTTTTATTCTCTCTAATATGTTCTTCTAATTCACTAACCATTTGTAACCTAGTGTTACCTACATTAAACCCAGGGACCTTATCACCTTGCTTATATACAGTTTTTGCGTATTTTTCAGATAATTTTCTACTCTTAGGATCATCATAGTGGAGATGTTTATATTCCATCTCCAAAAGTTTTAAAACTGTTGCAACACCCATACCACCTGTAATATCTACTATGGTATATGCATTATACATATTACCATACTTATACACTATTTCTGCTAATATATCTGGTGGTAACTTATGTTTAAATTCTGCAACTTGTTCTAAATTTTCAAAATCTAATATAACTATGGTAGAACTATCTTTACCATCACCTCTACTAACATCAACACCCATAATGTATTTATGTCCCACCTCAGGTTTTTTCCAAATCCACATACTCTTCTCAACCTCAGAAGCGAATTCAGGATCTTTTACAAAATTTTCTTCATGATACGTAACATACTCATCGTCTACAACATTACCACCCGAACCAATAAATGAAACATCAAGTTCTTGTGCAATTTTTTTAGGGTCACCCATATCTGCCGACATCTCATCGTACCAAGGAGATAAAGGTTTCCAACCATCTTTTATCATTATTTCATAATATTCGATTGTAGATTCATCAGTTTCATATATATTATCCATATATTCCCACCTTAACTTAGTCCTATCTACCGTATCACAAATTATTTTTTCTTTTTCCTCCTCATCCCCCCTAACCCAATAAAGACCTCTATTGTATCTAACATCATGATACCATTTCATCTCTACTAAGTTAAAGTTATTATCACCTGTTTTAGACTTATCGTAGGTTTTATAGTATAGTGGATCCATACCATTTGGTGTAGATATTAATGCAATCTTACCACCTGTACCTAATGAGGCTAGTGCTGCACCAAATACGTCAGAGCCATTATCAATAAAGGCAGCTTCATCCATAACTAAAAATGTTGGAGTAAACCCCCTTAATGCATCTTTAGATGTTGCGAGTGCTCTAATCTCACAACCATTAGATTTTAATTTAAGGTGTCCCTTTGAATTTATCTCTAAGTAATCACTACCTTCATTTAAACCCCAAACCCAATAAGGTATCTGATCTAAAAAGTCTTTAACTTTTTTTAAGAATTCTTGTGCTAGTGTCTGTTTGTTCGCCAGTATCAACACTTTACTAGGGTTATCGGGGTCACCAAATGCAGATTTGACTGCAATATAAGCAGCAGTAGTAGTAGACACACCTGCCTGTCGAGGTTTGGTAACTAAATTACGATTGAACTCTTCATAGGATTTAATTACTTCTTTTTGTTTATAAAACAATTTAAAAGGTACCATACCTTCTTGTGTTAAATCAAATGTCTTTAAAAACGTTTCAATACCATAAATAGGATCTCCCAAACAACGAGCAAATATTTTCAATTGTTCCGCTCTATCCATAACTCTTTTTTATATAAATATGATTAAATGGTTAAAATGCAACTAAATTACCTTCTTCGAAAGCATTATAGTTAGGTCCTAATTTATATGTAACATTACTACCACCACCTATCTTTTGTATAATACCAGCAGCGTTTGCTGCACTCCAAAACTGAGAAAATTGTCCTGGACTATCCTTACTACCAATGTAATTTAAAAACCCTCTCTTTGTTTTTTTAGGGGTGTCATTCATATAGTTTACTAAATCTCTAATCATAGTATCATCCCTCCTTTTAAAAGTATAACCACCTCTCATTTTGTCAAATAAAGCAATCCCATTTTTTTCTGCAAAATCTTTAACTGTACGAGTAAGATTTTTTCTGTCATTATAAATCATATCTTTTTTCATATTAGACGCAATTCTAATTGCTTCTCTATGTTCATAATTATCAAATAAGTAAGATACTACGTCATCAACCATACCACCCATAATTTCTTTTAAAATTTTAGATTCAACACCCCCAATCTCAAACCTATCTACTATTAACTTTTGTAAGTTACTTAAAGAATTATATTTTTCTAATGGATTTTTATCACTACCAACTATCTCTTCTGTTTCTTCTTCTATAAAGATGTCTAATATTGGGATTAAACGGGTATCAATCCTTCGTATGTGATACCCTCTTAATCTAGGTAAAATAGTATTTTCAAACCAATCACGTATTTTCTTACTATGTTTAAACATACGTTCATCAAAACCAAATTCTTTAAAATATACATCTAACGCACTCATAGGGTTTAAAAGTTCAACCCTTTCGAAAAACTTATTAAGAAAACGTTCTTCTTTAGGGTGTAAATTATCCTCCACTATTCTACTTAATTGACTCTCTGTTAGTTTAATCTTCATATCATAAATTACCTAATACGTTATCATTTAAATGTTCTGAGACTTTTATTTGATCGGGATAAAAATAACTCAAATCTGGAGTTTGTAACATTCCTTCCCATTCTAAGAATACTTCTATGACATTTAAAAAATAACTTTCATTATCTTGAGGAAATTCTCCTTTATACTCTAAATACCCATAATTGAACTCCATAAATTTATCTGTCACATCAAACTTAAGTACGTGTTTATCAGAACCCCCTTCTTTTTTTGATTTTACCATATCCCATTCAGGTTTAGAACCAATAACTGAAATTACTTCTCTCATCATATCCGCACTTAATTCATCTTCCGATGCAGATTCAAATGACCACCTATAAAAGTTCTTCAATTCAGACTTTAAATTACCAAACATACTTTCATTTTCTATTAACTCACGTAATAAATCATTATCCAATAACATGTCTTCTCTTAACCCATCCCCATCTGGATCTTCATCATATCTTTCAGGAACACCATCAAACTGTCTACCAATAAAATTATTTTCTTTAATATATTCTTTTATATGTTGTAAAGATTTTTCATCTAAATTATCCCAAACATCACTATCAAAATCTACATCAAACCACCCATATAAATCTGACCAATCTTCTGACAATACTCTTTCTGCGGTATCCCTATCATCGTCATTATATAATATAGATAACTCCGCCCAACCATCACAGATTAAATATATTTTATTCCCTTCTATTTGAATATCCCCATAAACAGATTTAGGTTCTTTACGTTTATTTTCTTTTGATGGGTTAATAATAAATGTGTCTAATGTATAATATTTGTCTATCCATCCTGTACCATTTAAAATTTCATAAGGATCCCCAACGTTATTTCTTAAAAGGTTCTCTTCTTGGTGACCAGCGTAATCAAAAGGATCTTCACCGACAACGTTGGTAAAAAAATTAAACACACCAAACATAATCTCTTTATGTGAATAACTACCTGTCCCTAATAACTCATCTATTTCCTCAATATAATCAGGTATAGTATAATATTCATCATCATATTTTTTAAACAACTTACTTAATATCTTATTAAATAATTTTAACTCTTGTGGTTCTAACATTATTTGTTTTATTAATAAATATTGATTTAAAATAAAAAATCCCACCTATTGATGGGATTGATATCATATTAAAAATTAATCTTATATATACTTATGAAGTTTTTCTACAGTTTCAAAATCACCGTTGTCCAATGCGTCATCAATTAAATCTTGTATTTCTCTAGGTAACATCTCAGAATAGTCTACTTCTTTAGGTTCAGACACTATAGGTTCTTCTTTAGGTTCATCACCTAAATTGTCTAATATGTCATCCATATCATCATATCCAGTATCACCTAAAATATCATCTAAACCTTCTGATGGTTCATCTTCATGAATATCTTTTAGGTTTTGGATAACTTCTTTACATTTTTGACTACCACTTAAAATTTCTTTCATAAATTCGTGAAATTGTTTCGCTGGTAACTTAGTTAATTCTTGAAATAACCATTGTTTCATATCGTAATTATCACTACCTACACAATCTAAGAATTTTTCCCACATACCAGGACCTAATCTCATTCCCCATATTTCACCTTCTACTGTGTCTGCCTTTTTAATTACTTCCGACTGTTCTTCAAAGTCTAAGTGTCCATCTGCCCAATTGATTGCAGATAATTCTAATGTCCCTTTGATTAATTCGTGTACTAATAATGGGAATATCCATGCCTTTGCAACTACAACTGGGATTTCATCATCTTCTTCGATATCTACTTTTTCCATTTCTTCTTCTTCGTCCTCATCTTCTGGTGCTTCAGCTTTTCTCCATTCTATCTTCTCTACACCACCAGCTTGTCCACTCATTGTACTATCAGGTATAACCCAATATTGGAAATCTGCAAGTGACATAAGTTTACCATATAATCCCATAAGTCTAGGGTCAATAGAATCTAATTCATCTGCAACCATATGGAAAATATAATGTCCCTTTTTAGATGCCCCTTGCATCAAAGCATTTATAACTCTCCTTTTATCAACCTCCATTTCTAACTCTTCCATTCTTTGTGCACTTTTTGGTGATTTAGGAACATCAAAGTCCGAATCAAAATCTTCTTCTTCTTCTTCTTCTTCATCTCCAAAACCTAAATCTGTACCTGGAGGTGAAAGGGTTGCCTCTAACATTTGATCTGGAATATCAAACTCTTCTGATACAATATCTATCGCTAATTGTTCTAAAGCATCTTTATGTCTTGTTTCTATTTGACTTACTTCACTCATTATCTGAAACATTTGTTGCATCATCATAGGATTAATTCTTTCTATACCATGATATCTTTTAACTTTATTAATGATTTCTTTAAATCTTTTACTAGCCATTTTTTCAGAATAATTTTGTAAATCAGAACCCACAGGCATAGACTTACTTTTACCAAAAATATGTTCACCACTTTTAAGTTTACCTTCTATATCTGGATTCATTCTTTCGGGATGTTCTGGATCATATTCAATTGCTTCTACAATCCTATTAATTCTTAATTTCTCACTAAGAACTCTTTTTGTAACTTCACTTATAATATTTTTTCTTTTCATTTTAATATTTTTTTTATATTACCAATCATAAACTACTGATGTCCACATACGGAAAGCTTCATTGGCTAATTTTTCAAACACTCTCTGTACGTTTCTAGTTTCGTGGTCACCATTAGTTCTATCAATTCTTTTTAATGCCGCTCTGATTAATACATCTCTAACTGCTTGTTTTTTCTCTAGTAAATAGTTAATGATTTCTATTTTTTCTTCTAATGAATCTAATTCACTTTGATATAAACCAATGTCTTCCCCTTCGTTTTCTATATCATACTCTAATTCTTCTTTTTGTTGTTCTAAAGACTCTAAATCCATGCTTTGTCCGTATAACCATCTATGTAGATCTTTTTTAGTCCAATTAAGTATTGGGGCAGCACCAAACATGTTAATGAGTCCACTTTCCCTAAGTTTTTCTAACCAACCTACAATTACGCTAAATTCCCTTCTATCTAATTCTGGTACAATATGTAATTTCTTACCTCTAGACTCATTCATTGTTTTCTTAGTATTTACGTATTCTATTAACTCACCTTTTTTCATTTTAGGGTTAATAGATTCTTTTCTTCTATGTGGTTTCTTTATAGAACCTTCATAACCTATAGATGTGGTACAAACTGCGTATGGGTTATAATCTTCACCCCTTTCTTTATTTTGTTTTTTTACATCTTTAACGCAACGTTCCCACTTTTTTTTATGAATAGGACTTTCTTTTTCTTTTTTGGACTCGTTAATATTAAAATAATATTTACTTTGATTTTTATTTAAAAAATTCTCAGTCATTATTTTTTTTATTATGTCCCTTTTTTTCATTACTTTCTATTTAAGAATTTTTTGAATAAGTCTTTTGTTGATTCATTTTTACTAGTTACTGTCATACCACCATCTTTATTTAACATAACTGAACCATCAACATCTATACCTGCACCCTCTTGTTCTGCTCTTTTTACATCGTCTGAGGTGTATTTGGTTTGTTTAACAGTTGTTTCTTCCGCCTCATCAATATAGTAACCCTCTTCGTCATATTGATCACTAACATCTATTGGTTCTGTATAGTCTCTATAATCAGGTTGTACTGGTGCGTGTCTCATATAAATCTCAGGATATTGTTTCGCCATTCTTCTTAAGATTGCGTCTGGATTTTTTCTCATATACCTAATAACTGCAGGATCCATATCATCACCATACTTACCAAATACCCCTTCAATACCTTTTTCTCTTGGTGTCGGTTTAAAATTTCTTTTACTATAAGTGTCTCTCATCTCATAGTCTTCATCTAAATAATTTTCCATCAACTTACGTCTAGTTGCTCTTTTAATTTCTGATTCGTAAATTTTTATTTTCTTTCCCATAACTTATGTGTTTATTGTTTCTTTTTCATACATTATTATCATATCTTTTTCATAAAGTTTATCTTCTACTGAAGAAATTTCTTCCCCAAATGAAAAATATAATCTTTTATCAGGATACTCATCATACCCTTCCATATTTTCCCAACCCATTGCAACTATTCCGTCAACTGCGTCCCACATTGCAAATGAGTCAGATTCCTGTACTAAATCTAATCTCATATCAGTATTTAATGTACCTGACTTTTTTATAAATTTTCCTTCTGGTGGTTCTGGATTACCCGATGATGGATAAGAGTCCCATCCTTCTCCGTCTATGTCTTTTAATATATCCGAAAAGAGGAACTCATAAATGTAATTCCCCTTCCAGTTTTGCCCTATTTTATTTATATAGACTAAGTTCATTATCTAAACATACCTCTTCTTCTATAAGATGGACGAGGTTTGTCACTTCTATCCATTCTTTTATCTGCTTTAGGTCTAGGATCAACTTTAGGTCTTTTAATAGTTCTCCACTTATCTCCTTTACCTGGTTTAGTTGTAGGTTCTTTAATTCCTGGTTCTTTAACTGGTGCTTCAGAGTTTCTTAAAAAATCAATATCTAATTCGATAAAGTCTTCTCCTTTATCAGAATTCATTGAAAAGTCTAATTCACCATCATCGTTGTTATCCATATCTAAACGATTAGGAATACCATCAAAGTCTCTATCTAAATCATTAGTTGTATCTAAATACCCTTGTCCTGTCGCAATAGCGTCCATAACAGACATTTCTTCATCTTCATCTATATTACGTCTTCTATCTTTTCTTCCTTTACGTAACATTTTGAAGTCTTCCGCATCTATCTTACCATTTTTGTTTCTATCTAATTTGTGTTGTTTACCCACAAGTTTTTCATTCATTATATCTTTTTCATCCATAATTTAT
>Ga0233412_10000393_pt1 | contig 25625 bp, 20 predicted proteins | sample Na_anoxic_4_MG_FD_180667 | JGI IMG/M metagenome (GOLD analysis project Ga0233412, IMG submission 180667) | Seawater microbial communities from Saanich Inlet, British Columbia, Canada - Na_anoxic_4_MG | ecosystem: Environmental > Aquatic > Marine > Inlet | place: Canada: British Columbia...
AAAAATCAAAAGATGAAAATAAATTATCACAAAATAATGTTAAAAAATTAATGAAATATAATAATCTTGATTCAGTAAGTGATTTTACTTCATTTAAATATAAACAAAATGCGTCTATTTTTTCTTATATAATTTTGAAAGCAGCAATAATTTTTTATTTATTAAATGAGAATAAAGTACAATTTTTAAAAGAATTTCCAAAACCATTTGATAATTCTTTAGAGTTATATGTATCAGAACTTGAAAAAATTTATAAAAATAAGAAATGGAATACATATGTAGATAATTTACAAACTCCGAGAAAATCAACAAAACTTTTTTTTACTTCAATTAAGTCATAATTATTTTTTAGAATATGAATATTATTTTTTATTAAAAATAATATACTCTAATGGGTATTAAAAACTTAAATCATGTTATAAAAAAAAACTTAAAAAATGATATTAAAAAAATTTATATTAATAATATCGCATCAAGTATTGTTGGAATAGATTTTAGTTTATTTCTTTATAGATTTATTTATAATAAAAGTAACCCCATTGAATGTTTTTTAAGACAAATTCTGATGTTTTTTAAACATAATATTTTACCAGTGTATGTTCTTGATGGTAAAGCTCCTGATGAGAAAAAATTTATAATTGAACAAAGAAATTATCGTAAAGAAAAGATAATTGATGAAATTCATATATTAGAAATGAAATTAATGAGTGCAACAAACGAATATGAAAAAATGCAGTATCAAGATAATATAAATAAATTAAAAAAAAAATATGTAGTTTTTTCTGATAACGTAATCTCTAAAATAACTAAATTTTTTGATATACTAGGAATACCTTATATAAGAAATCAGAATGAATCAGATTGGTTACTTTCAAATTTATCAAAAGAGAACATAATTGATTATATTTTATCCGAAGATAGTGATATGTTGGCATTTGGAGGAAAAAAAATTTTAAGAAATTTTTCAATTCGAGAAGAATCATTTTTATTGTATGATCTTGATACTATATTACATGAACTTGAAATAAATCATCGTCAATTAGTAGATATCTGTATATTATGCGGTTGCGATTATATAAAAAAAATAACTGGATATAACTGTACCAAATCTTTTTCTATTATTAAAAAACATAAAACAATAGAAAATTTTATAATATCAAACGATGAAGATAAAAATGTTGAAATTGATTTAGCAAAAATAAATAATATAAGAAATATATTTTTAAAAAAATTTGAAGCGGAAGATATAGCCCAATATCATAATACTATTGTTAAAAAATCAACAAATTATATTAATCTTAAAACTTTTTTGAATAATAATTTAGAAATAAGTAAAAAAGGTTTAATAACTATATTTATTGATGTATGTAAAAATTTTATTCATTATAAGTCAAAAAAAACATCTGTTTTAACTAATTTGTGGTCAAAAAATATAACTGAAGATAGAACCGCAAAGTAAAAAAAATTAGAATATCTATTTTTTTTCTATAGAAAAAATAGATGAATCAAATATTTATTTTTAGATTTTGGAGAGTAATATTAGCTGTCACAGCAGTATTTTTATTTTTAGGATTTATTGTAATTATAAGTATACTTGGTAAATGTAAAGAAGGAAAAAAGAGTGTAAATACAGCAAAGCTATTCAAAAAAATTATTTTATCATTATTTATTTTTTGCCTTATCTTCTTTGGTATTCAAGGGTTCTACGTTTGGAGAATAAGTACATGTAATGAATAATATTTATACAACTAAATAACTATCATAATTTTCATTTCTAATATCGGGTAATATGTATGATGTTTCGTTACTGTTTAAAATCTCAAATAATTGTGAGTAATCATCTTTGTTAATTTTTCTACCATCTAATTTTATATATTTTCTATTATCAATTTTCGCATCTTTTAAAAAATTAATAATAGATCCAACGGGTAAAATATTATTATTTACAAAATTTACTTTTCCAAGAAAATTTGTATCATTATTAATATTTAGAACTTTATTACAATCTTCTTCACCAATTTTAATATTTTCATTAATTAATATTTCATCTCCTTCTTTTTTTGGTAAATAATAATTATTATTTATGCCTATTTTTAATGTTTCACCTAAATTTATTTGGCTGTTTCCTGTAATAAATTTATCGAATTCTAATTTTAAATATGGAGTTCGTAGTTTATTATTTTGAATAGCATTATCTTTTATTTTTCTATTTGAGATAGATTCTTCTTGAATTTTTTGTTCCGTTACACATCCCATTGCAAGATTATTCGTCTTAATTATGAAATTGTTTAAATGAATATCTTCAATTATATTACGTCCAAGATGATTTGCCGTTATCGATGATTTTGCCAAATGATCGCTAGTAACACTTCCCTTACATAAATGTTCCTTGGTTATTATATTTTTCGATAATTTTGCACTTGATATACTTTGATCAACTATATGTATAGACTCAATACTATTTTCTTTAATTTCGTTAGATGATATCGCCCCTTCCTCAATATGATTGGTAGTAATTTGGTTATCTTTTATATGCGAACTAAGAATACATTTTTTTCCCAGATGATTGGATCTTATTTCACCACCTTTTATATGATTGGCGTTTATAATATTTTCAGCTAATACACGTTCATCAATTGCTTTATTTACTATATTATTATTTTGTATACAATCATCCGAAAGATGATATTTTAGGATACTTGCTTCAGATAAATGGTTACTAATTATGGACTCTTCGGCAATATTATCACTCGTAATACATTTATCAGTTAAATGACTATTTTGGATAACATTGTCTTTTATATTACACGAGGTTATACACTCTTTACTTAAATGGGAAATAAGAATTGATTCGGGTTTTAAATGGATACTATCAATTATATCAGGACATAAATTTTTTTCACTTATACCGTTTGGAACAATATGTTTAGATTGGACAATATTTTCCTGTAAATGGATTCCATTTATTATATTAAGCTTTAAATGTTCATTACCAATAGTCTCATTAGAAATTTTGTCTCCCGTTACACACGAATCAATAATTTTATCACAATTTATCGATCCATCTTCGATATTTTCACTTTTGATAATATTTTGCTGAAGATGGTGATGAGAAATTGAAGCATTACGCAGATCGATCTCATTATTCGCATTTGACCATAAATTTTCACTCAATTTTAAGTTAATAATATTTCCATTTCCTATTTCAAAAATTTTAGAAAAATTATTTTGCGTAATATGATTACTTACATGGTATAACACATTGGAATCATCTAAATAAAATATAATCTCTTTTCCTGAAAATTCCCCATGATTTATCAGTACTTTTAATGGATATTCTTCTATAATTTTACGCTCTCCATTGTTTAGAAGAATTAAATTTTTATTTTCAAAATATAGTAGACTCATCTCATTATCATCTTCTATCTCATTATTTTCATTTAAAAATAAATCTACCACAATTTGTGACTTCAATCCTTTTAATAAATTATCCACATATCTTTTCGTTACTACATCAGTATCATTTTCTGGGTCATCGATATTTTCTATACGTTTTTTATTTATACGTATTCCGTCAATAATTTCAAGCTTTCCAAATATCTTCACGGAATTATTTTGATTTTTAAGATCGATTATTAAATTTTCAGTGTTATTTTCCGATTTTAAATTTAACTCCATTGGTTCAGAATTTACAGTTTCCGACTCAATAAATAAATTATTTATTTTAATATTATTAAAATGTATTGTATCCTCAGTCATTATCTTATTACTACCGTCAATTTGTAATACTTTTTCTTCTGATAATCCAAAATTAATCCAATTTTTACCATTATAACCCTGAAATGTATTATCGGAATACCTTATAACTCCTTCCATTTTTTTTACTTTGTTTCCCCGTAGACATATCCCCTGTTCAAAAGATGCCATATCATTACAATGTAATTTTTTATCAATTTGAACATCACCAGCTATATCCAACAATTTTTTAGGATTCAATTTACCAATACCAATTTTTTTATTATTTATTATTACATTATTTTCAGATTTTTCCCAGATTGGATCATTGGTAAAAGCAATCCATTTTGTACCATTGTATCCATAAAAATTTTTATCAAAATAACGAATATTTCCTTCGATATGCTCATTAGTGTTCCCAAGGATAAAGCCCTCTTTGAATGCTACTAATTTATTAAAACATGCACCGCCTTTACATACCAAAGTTGCTAATTTTAAATTTGATAAATTTAATTGCGTATTATTTTCAATGGTAAGAGTTCCAAGTTTTTTTGTTTCGAGGAAATATTTAGAAGAGTAATTCATAATAATAATTAAGGATCAAATATTTTTTAAATAAACGTATATATTTTTTTGTGATTATAATATATTATGAATTCCTCTTCTGTATTAGACGGTGGTTTCGCTCTTTACGCATTATTTGTTCTCGTATCTTTAATAACTTGCAGTTACTTGTTCCATAACTGCCTTGTTATGTTCAAAGATAAATTCACCTGTTGCGCGATGTTAGTTGTTGCATTAGGTGTTTTAACCTACATTGTCTGCTTATCTATTGTAAACACTTCACAACAAAATCTCCAAAGCAAATACGAACAATCTGTTAGATATATGGTTGATGGTACTTTCTTATTGGTTCTCGGTGTTGCACTTACCTATATGATTTCCCCAATGTTAGGTAAAGTAAAATTACCAAAGATGTAAGTTAAATTAATTTAATACTTAATATTTATATATATATATATATATATATATAGATATATGTTATAAGTCTAAACTCTTTACTCACACCAGCTATACGGGCCTATTTTTTTTATTTTAACTTTGTCTTTTACCGGTTCAACCGGAAATTCACTATTTTTTCTAGTAGCTTTTACTTCCCAAAAACATTCTAAATTATCTATCCCACAATTTTTATTCCGAATAATCTTAAAATAATTCTCATTTAAATTGTTTATATTTACAGCAAGATGACAGAGACAATTAATTGGTGTAACCTGAATTGTAGTAGTCTCTATTATAACAAGAGTATTAAACCATTTAGGCAACCTAACAATTGTCGATTCTTTATCTGGCAAAAATTGTGCTTTACCCCGATAAAACACATCCGCAGTAGGTCCTTCGATGCAAGCATGCATTAAATATTTTTTATCATCTTGTGGATGATCAATACAAAAATTTTTTACTTCAATTTTATTCTTATTGATAACTTTTCCATTTTGAACTGGTATAATCTCTAACTTATCCCGATTCCATTGCATTGCTGCTTCATTCGCAACCGCATCGCTACTACATCCTGTCTTGAAAAGAAGTGCATTATTTCCAAGTGGATTGTGATACGTACCTATCGCATTAGGATACTCTGATGTTATTTCTCCTTCGGAAAATATTCCGCCATCCATAACCTGCAGACGATACGTATCTGAACCAATCTCCTCATTTTTATTGTCATCCTCATCCTCCTTGGATGTTATATACACAATACCACTGTCTTCTTTTGTTATTAATTTGATATTATGACCAATCTCAAATTGAGACATTCCTAATCCATCAGAACCAGTAATATAAGGAGATCTTGATTTATCATACTTATTAATATTATTTGATAATAACAAACAAGGAGTTCCAGATTTTTCCTTTTCAATAAGTATTGGTATATCATTATTTGACGAAATATGCAATGATGCTTTTGGTTTTATAACATTTATTCCAAGCTTCGTATTTTGGAGAAAACTATTTTCCTTTGCTGATATTCTCGAAATTACTTTTCGCGTTGTATTTTTATCATCTGGATAAGCACATTTCTTCCAATCTAATTTCGAAAAATTATGCGGAACTAAAATATCAACTAATTCGTTTGTTTCATTTGAAATTATAAGCTGTTCACATAAATCATCAATACATCTATAAATTTTATATGATAATATATCTTGAACATTTGTCCAATTTATTTGTGAATACACACTCTTACATTTTTTACTTATACTTATTTTTCGAGATTGTCGAGTATTTGTTTCATTATTATTTTTGTCAATACACTTTATCATATAGTACACCTCTGTTTCTCTATTGGTTACATCATCTGATTCTCTGATGGAAACTTTTAATTCCGAAGGGGGAAACATTTCCTCTATTATTTCGATATTACCAGTAGAACCGAGCTTACCATTGATATTTGTATCAGCGGGTACATTTAAAAAATTAATATTACTTACAAGATTATTAATATCATTATCACTTTCAAATAATTTTAATTCACCATTTTTTCCAAAATAAAATTGGGATTTATTAATATTTAATTCAAAATCAAGATTATCTAATAATTTAATTTTTGTACTATTTGTTTTGATACCATTGCCAGCATTAACATTAAAGTGCGCATTGTCTATTTTTGTACTATTTATTCTATCTATTGTAAGTTTGTTATTTTCAGTTAAATTAAATATTTTTTCATCTAGATTTAAACTTATCTCGCCATTTATTTTTTTTAATCCTTTTCCCAAATGGATATCAGAGTTTTGTGAAAATATATTGAAAAAAATATCGGATCTATTCCAAACAAAATTTTCTATATAATTAAAAACAAAACTTTTTTTACTATGAATTTCTCCACTTTCAACATAAACATAATATGATTTTAATTTATCAATGCTTTGCTCCTTTGAAAAATCGTTTCGACGTCGAAAGACATTATTACCATTAAATATATATATCCCATTTTCCACCTTATTATATTGATTATTTATTAATACTGCATCATCTTGACATATCCTTACGTTATCAAATATATTTGTCAATTCTTGGTCATCTAATTCAACAGTAAGTTCTTCGGAATCTTTATTGTATGATCCATTTATATTTTTTACTGATAATGCTTTAATACTTTTATTAATTTTTAAGCCAGATAGATATTGGTCTACGTATCTTTTATTTACCGCATCCTTTTCATCAATGGGATCTCTAACATCGATAATACGGTTATTTGTTAAATTAATATCATTACCAAATTTTTTATTTAATAATATTTGTTCGGAATTATTAGTTACAAGCATACCTTCTGATGGTATTTCAACATTATTTATTTTTTGAGTATTTAAATTTTCGGCCGTTATTTCTTTTGCATATAAATTATTAGTTTGAATGTCGTCGACAAAATTAACTTCTTTTTCAAAATTAACAGTACCACCAAAATTTATTTCAGCTTTTCTATTTGAGCTTTTATAAAATAAATCTCCAAATGCATTAATTTTTAAATAATTTGTACCATTATGATTGTATATTCCTAATATACTTGGATATATGTCAATACGAATATTTTGTTCCTTATTAATATTTAAAAAATGTTGAGCATCAGCGGACAAAGGATGAAGTTTAATACTATTATCCTTTGGATGTATTTCAACAACATTATAATAGCACTCTTCGCATTTAATTGTATCACCTATTGTAACATAGTTACTAATATAATCATTATCAATTGTAAATACTAAGTTTGTTTCGCTATTAACCTTTACATTTTCAATAGAAAAGGAAGGTAAATTTTGTAAAGATAGCGAATCTAATTGTTGTGACTTATGTAATCCTATTTTTCCTAATTTGTCTATAACAAAATCATTATTTATTCCCAACTGTAATTTGTCTGGATATATTATTTGTCCTTCGATATATAAATTTTTTATAAAATTTTTTTCACTACCAATATTTGCCACTGCTTGGTCTGTTATGGGTGATAATATATTAGTAAAATATATTGGACTATTTAAAATTATACGATCATTTGTAATATTAATATTCTTTTCAAAAATGTCTAATTTTTTTTCTGTTCTATCTATTCTCTGAAATATCTTATTTATATAATTAATTGTTTCTCGATCATTCATATAAATTATTTATATAAAAACTTTAAATAAATAATAATTTGGTTTTGTTTACTTTGTTTCCAATATCCTTATTTTTTCTTCAAGAATTTTAATTTTATCAAAAAGTTTATCTGAATTATTTATACTATTTATCGTTATATTATTTTTTAAATTATTGCTGAGTGAAAAAGTGATCCCCTCATTTTTTTCACCATTTTGACAATAAGTTCCTAAACAAATTTTTTGTTTTTTTAAGCAATATTGTTCGTATTCATTATCTAATACTAATATCCATTGTTGTTCTTCGTTTCCACATGAACAAACTACATAAATACCATTCTCTTCTTCATTTTGCTGATTCTTTACCAATACCCTATCTCCTACATTTAATTCGCTAAAATTATCAATTACTATTTTTCCTGGTAGTTCACTTATAAATTGTTTTTGCATTTTGAAAAAAACTGCTTCTAATTGTTGAATACTACTTACCCTAATAGGCTCGATATATGTAATACCGCAGGCTAAATTATCAACATATTCTTTATTAACAGCGTCATTATTATTTATCGGCTTTGCCACATTAATAATGCGATTCATATCAAATGATACATTATTCTTAAAAATTTTGTTTTGTAGAATTTGTGTACCATCTGTTGTTACAATTTCTCCATCATTATTTACCAATTTTTTATTTATATAACTACACGAAAGTTTATCGATAGTAGTAATATCATTAAAAATTATTTTTGATGCATCATCAAATATAATTTGGTCACTTATTTTTAATGTATTTATATCAAATGTATCACAAGATCCATTTGTTATCTCTAGGTTATCCGTTTTAATATTTTGGGAGTCAAGATTTATAAATTTGTTTTCTTCGGATATAATATTTTTACATTTAAGATTGCCTATTATAATATTATTTTCGGATGAATTTATTGTAGCATTATTAATTTGAAATATTCCATTTATTTGTAGATTTGAACAACATATGATACTATTATCTTTGGAAATTAATTCATTCCCAAATATACTTATTTTTTCACATGATAGATTTTTTAATTGTAATGATTCATTTTCTATACTATCATCTTTTAATAATTTTCCGATTATAAATTGGTCTTGATTTTTTTTGTAAAAAAAACCAGTTGATTCATTATTAATGATATGTTGATCAAGAATTAGACCAGTAATATTTTTGTCATTGCGAGAAAGTGTAATAAAATTATTTTTATCTTTAATTTCAATTCCTTTATTTAGAACAAGATTTCCATCAATTTCCAGGCTTCCAATGATTTTACAATTACCCTCTGCATATAGATCATAATCAGAATTAAATTGCTTGATATATATACCTCCCTTAGCATAAATAAATTTATCACTCAATATATTTTCTTTTGTGACAATATCATTCTTTCTTTGATATTTTAAAAATTTTGATATATCTCTTGTAGGGTCTTGCGATGAGGTATTGATCATAATAATTGTTAATTATTTATAATTATGTAGTCTATTTTTTAAACCATTTTAAAAAATAAATCCATTAAATATTAATGACCGGTGGTCTTTTACAATTAGCTGCATATGGTCCTCAAGATTTATATTTAACGGGGAATCCTCAAATCACATTTTTTATTGCAGTATATAAACGACATACAAATTTTGCAATTGAACAAATCAGACAATACTTTCATGGCAATATTAATTTTGGTAATAAAATGTATTGCAACGTTGATCCGAAAGGAGACTTAGTCCATGAGATGTTTTTAAATATTAAATTGCCTGCATTAAATGAATATCCAGATCAGAATCCAGATTATCACGTTAGTTATGTGAATTCAATTGGCCACGCTATAATTCAAAATATTGATGTGGAAATTGGTGGAAGTTTGATGGATCGGCATTACGGACAATGGCTAGAAATATGGAACGATTTAACTATAACTAGTGAGAAAAGACATGCATATAATCAAATGATTGGTAAAGTTGATAACTATACTCTTGAGTCTTTGTCAGGAGAATTAAATTTATATATACCACTTCAATTTTGGTTTAATAGAAATATTGGACTAAGTCTTCCACTAATTGCTTTACAAAATTCTCAAGTTAGAATAGTTTTAACATTACGAAAATTTGATGAATTATGGGTATCAAGTAATAATGTTCCTCCAGGATTAGGTCTGCAAAACGATTCATCAGTCATGGACACAAAAGATATTATTGCGGTGACATTATGGGTTGATTATATCTTTTTAGAAAATAAAGAGCGGAAAAAGTTTGCACAGTGTAGCTTAGAATATTTGATTGAGCAACTTCAAGTTAATACCCAATCACTTGATGAGAAAGATTCTGTTTTAAATATGTCATTTAGTAACCCTGTGAAAGAAATAATATGGGTTATCCAAACATCAAATATATTTGATCGAGGTCCTGAAAAAGGATTTGATGCTTTTGATTTTAGTAATGGTGAAGATCCTCCTGGAGATACTATTACTCTTGCCAAAATTCAGATTGAAGGTAACGATCTTTTTACAGAAAGAGAACCTATATATTTTAGAATTATCCAACCATACCAACATCATACGAATGTTCCCAAAAATTTTATTTATGTGTATAGCTTCGCTTATAAACCAGAGAATCATCAACCAACTAGTACATGTAATTTTAGCAGAATTGATAATGCAACACTTAATTTGGTTGCAGATGATTGTATAATACAAAAAAATAGTCAAATTAATATTTATGCGACTAATTATAATGTATTGCGTATTGAGGGTGGTATTGCCGGTATAATATACTCAGATTGAACTAAAATGTTGATTGCACAAGATGGGGCAAAGCTTCTGCCGCTTCAGGGCTCACTTCTACTAATGCAGTTAACATTAGATTTGTTCCAAATTTTTTTGTTTCATCATCATGTCCTTCAATACCGAATCGAAGAAATTCATTTAGAATTTCTTCCTGTAAAAACCGTTTATGCTTATACTGAAAATTCTCTAAATTATGCAATAACTTGTTAAATGCAACTCCGTTTTTAACTACTTTCTTTTTCATATCGCTTGATAATTCTGCGCGATAATTAAAGATATCTTCCGCACCCTTATACAATTTTTTAAGATCAGACATGGATAACAGCTCAAACCATTGGGTATCAGTATACTGGCCCAGTAAATCAAATGTCTGAAACACTTTAACTATTAATTGTGTATATTTTTGGTCCGGTGTTAATTGTTGTGTATCATATGTACTGTTTTTACCTATGCATTTTAAATGTGATTGAATACTGTTAATTTTAGGTTGAAGGTCTTCCATATTAAAACTTTTAAGACTAAATGGATTTTGGAGATCTGATTTTGACCCTTGAATCAATGCATTAAGAGATCGAAAGTCAAAACCGTAAACAAATCCATCCTCAACATAATGAACGTAATATTCACGAGGAATATCATATACACACATTAATGTAGCAAAATCTTCACGATTGTTCGTTTTTGACCTACGATAAACTAACCACATCCTAATAAACGACTGAAGCCTAACAATTGTGTTTAGTCTAGATTCATTTAAATAATTGCACCACATAAAAAAATTATATATTAGTACCATTGTGTTAATTGGAGTTGTATATTTGAATCCGCACTGTTTTGCTGTATATCTAATACGATCCCTTATCAGTGATCCAATTTGGGTATCGTCATTATGTTTTCTTAATATTTCGGTTACATCATTGTGTGTCAATTGAGTTATTTTAATGTTAGTATGCAACGTTGCAATTGGCATAGATATATCCAATTGATTAACCCTAGTAATCTTTTTGTCCCGTCCATGCACCCCACAGTATTCACTACCGGGTTTACGTTTGTTTGGACATTGATCCAAACTATTCTTTTTTTTTATTGACATACAATTCATTTGATTAATATACATATTCTATTCTTTAATTTATTAATTTTAAACAATTCAATTTTTAAAAAAAAAATTGAATTTATTTTTATCCTATTTTATTTTGCTTAATTATGTCCAGTAACAGTGTATCACCTAATGAATTAGATTCTGCTAATGTAACCATTACAGATCCAAGGAAACGGAAGTCTGAAAAGACTAAAACTGAACGTATTGTGTCTCTAATGCTCTACAATCAGTCTCCCGCATATTTTGAAACACCGCTTTGTAGAGCACCTTTTGGTATTAATACATATGCTAAGGGGGATACGGGAATTAGTGACTATTCTTTGAATTTGTCACTAGATCCTGAAGATAATTTTACAAAACAATGTGCAAACATTGACAATTTGATGATTGATTATGGTGTTAAACATTCCAAAATGCTTTTTGGAAAACAATATACACCAGAACAACGTCCCGTTGTTGAGGCATTGTATACTCCAATGCTGAAAGAGGGAAAAATCGATGGTGATAACCATTATCCTCCCAGGATTGCACCGAAAATTCTTCGGAAACATGAAGATGCATCTGTCCCAAACGTTCTTTTCTATCATTCAAAGGATGAAGAAGTAGATGTGGAGTCTTTTGATCATCTCATTGATCTAGTTCCCAAGGGATCAAGTAATAAGACATTAATTGTCCCGAGGCCATGGTTTATTAGTGGTCGTTTTGGGACAAGTCTTAATGTCTTGCAAATTCTTGCTCCGAAGAGGAAAAGTATGAGACCAAAATCATTTGCATTCAATGATGAATTAGGTGCAACGGAAAAAGTTGCACAAGATGAATTTACGAATGAAGAAGACGAGGTAGTTGAGTCCCAGAATGATGCATCATCGTCTGTAGAAAATACAGATGATGGAGAAGAGGGAGAAGAGGGAGAAGTTGAGGAAGAGGAGGCTTCGGAGGAAGAGCGTGAATCAACGCCTCCTCCAAAGAAACCCTCAACCAAAAAGCCTGCAGGAGGTGCTGCACCCAGAAAACGCACCACTGCGACTCGAAAGTGATTTAATTAAGAAGATTAAATAATCACGAATTTATAAATTCTATTAAAAAACTAGTTTGGATATTAAAAAAATTTTAATAAAATATAAATAAGATAACAAATGGTCGATTGTATTGAATTTTATCATTCAGAAAATTTTTTAAATTGTAATAATCTTACTGATATTGTCAACAAAATTAAAGATTTAAAAAAGTATCAACAATTAATGATTGTACGTGATGATATTGATAAAACAACCGCAATTATCAAAATTGATGATTCGAACAAAAAAGGATTTACTAAAAGAGATTTTGTTTTTCATTTACCAAAATCAAACAAAGTAACAGAAACATTTTTAAATAATACGAAATCTATATCATGCTCAATTTGTAGGGACAATTTAAAAAAAAATGAATTTATACGAACTTTACCACAATGTGAACATATTTTTCATAAAAAATGCGTTGATAATTGGTTTTATACAAGTCAAAAATATGAATGTCCTTTGTGTAGAAATAATTTTTACAAACTTAATAAAAAATAATATAAGATATAGGATATATATATGAAAAATAATATAAATATATTAACAAATGAATTTCACAAATATAAACAAAAAATTTTTTATGAATCAAAAACTATAAGAAGAATATATGAAGCGTTTTATAAGAAACTATTGCCACAACAACTTCATGTATTAAATAGCTACAAAGGAAACCATTACATTGAGATAAATACGTTTATGTATGATCGTGAAAAATACTTCAAGGATATACATTTTGATCTTATTAATACTTTGAGAAATATTTATAAAAATAAGAAAAAATCTAAGCTTCCTTTAGAAACAATACAAGAAGAGCTTTTAAATAAAGCTCTACAAAGCTATAATAATACAATATATCAAATCGAAGTTATTGATAAAATTCTTACCAAAGTACCTCCAACAATACACAAATATATTGTTTATAGAGGAATATCTATTGATAGAAAAAATTTCAAACAAAAAAAAATTTACAATGATCTTCATAATCTCCAACCGGGTGATACATACAGTTTTGATAGTTTTTTATCATGTTCATTAATGAATATGGTATCCTTTGATTTTTCAAAAACAACTTTTGTAACTAATGACAATTTATCCACATGCTGTATTTTAAAAATCAATATTCCAAAAGGGTCGAGAGTATTATATATGGATATGGAAAGAAATAATCATGGATACAGTAAAAAACCCGAAAATACTATTTTTTTATGGTCAGAATATGAATTCCTGTTACCAAGAGTGGCTATTTTAAAATTTAAAGATTCTTTTAATATTTCTGGTTTTATACCACACATTGCCCCACGATCTGTATTTAAAAATAATCATAAAATAACTGATTTGAAGATATTAGAATTTGATTTTGTAGGAATAAAAAAAAATAGAGAAAAAATAACATGTAAAAGAAGCAAAGAGTTAATTAAAGATATTAATTATATTCCATTCAATTATTACCATGAAAATATATTAAACGAAATAAAAAAAAAATAAATAAATAATTATGCTATGATTAGTTTAATTATTTAACTTTTATAATAATGTTTTTTAAGAAGTTACCTGAGGCTTGAGATGACGGTTAATCCCACCCATCAAGGTATGGAAATAACAATTCTCTGCTTGAGTGACCTTTTTACCTTCTTTTTTCTCTGCAAGTTCGGGGAAAAGTTTGGAAAGCTCAACATCCATCTTAATACGCTTTTTGTCATCATATTTTTGAAGCTCATTTTGGCGCACATATGCATTGACCAGTTTAAGACAATTTTCCCTGCTAATCAAAAGATTGCCCTCGTCATCATAATCTAGCGTCTCAAGAATGATATCACCTTTTCTGTCATTTAGGCATTGATGTTGAGATTCTACGAATAGACGAAATTCACTGGTATATACCGGCTGAAGTTTCTTAAGACCACCCGATCCACCTTTCTTTTTATTCGAAAGCTTTTTTTGCTCAAGACGTTTTAGTCTACGTTCCTTTGCGGTAACACGACGCTGAAGTTCTTTACAACGTTTGTTTAATTTCAAAATGACTGCATTAAGCATTTTCGCCATTTCTACAATTTGATCAACACGAGCAGAATTGCTGTCGGCGACCACATCGTCAGTAGTCTCATCTTCATCTTCAACTTCAACTTGTTGATCGCTATCAGTAATGACAGGCTCAGTATCAGTTGGTTCTACAACAGGGGTTGTATCTTGAACATCCGATGTTTCGGCAGCTTCTTCAGAAGTTGCGCTCTTCTTCGATTTCTTTACGGTGTTTGTTTGTCGTGGCATATTCAATGAATTATGATGTTAGGATCAAAAAAATCAATTTTTTTTTAATATATCAATATTAATATATTAGTTGATCAAAGATTTTTATACTTTATAAATTTAAAGAGTTGTAACAAATGGTATTGGAAAAATTATTATAAAATCTTATAAAATCGTATGAAATATTATAAAAATAAATATTGTTAATTTTTACTTTAAATTAAAATATATTAGAAATTAATTGATTAGGATGCATGGTATTTTATATTTTCTCGTAAAAAATTGATTTTTTTTTAATCATAAGATCTTATATACAAATATGCCCACAACAAAAGTTAGTAAGCGTTCAAGCAAACCAAGTTCGTCAAAGACTGTTGCGAAAACACCAACTGAAACAGTTGAAGAAACGACTAAAGCAGTCACCGAACCAACTGTTGAAGAAACAGTTAAAGTAGTTGATTCTACATCTGCCGTTGAAGATGAAACTCCTCAAGAGGAACAAAGTTTGGTGAAGGAAGCCGTTGAGCTTATCGAGATGGCTAAAATGTGTCAAGTAATCCTTGCCCAATTCGTCAAAGGCTCAAGGAATATCCAACAAGGTATTCGTAAAATGGAGCGTGATTTGAGAAAGTTGGATAAAAGACTTAAAACAAAGAAAAATTCCAAGAGTTCAACCAATGGTAACAAGGGTCTTCAGCAATTAAAACCTATCTATACCACAACGATGAAGGATTTCTTTGAGAAATTCCACACTCTGAAGGATAGGAATGGTGATGTAATTTATGAAAATCTTCAATACGATTCGGAACATCTACTTGTTTCTAGAGATCATGCGCTCAAACTTGTCACATCATATGTCCGTGAAAATCAATTACAGAAATATGATAACAAGAAGCGTATTAAGATGGATGTTGAGCTTTCCAAGCTTTTCCCTGAACTTGTAGAAAATAAGGATAAGAAGGGTAAGGTAACACAAGAAGAAAATTGCTATTACCACACTCTTATGGGTGCGATCTCAAGACATTTCAAATTACCTGAATAAATGAGAACGATAAATATACACATGAAAATTAATTTTTATCATTATTTTAATGATAAAATACAAAATTGATAGTGATATTTATATTTTATAAAAATTTAAAAAGAATCAAATTTAAGTTCATCAACACGCCAATCTTCGTATGTTCCATTGGGCATATTTCTCCGTATGATAAATGGTAATTTTTGTTCTTTCAATTCTTTTAATGCTATTTCTATAGGATTATTTAATCCAGTGGTATCTACCATAGATGGCATATTTTGGCTTAATTGTTGGGCACGTATTCCAATAATACGTGATTTTTCATATTTTGTTAAGAACGGTATAGATTTTCTATTTTTTTTTTCTAAATCATTAACCATATCAGTATATGTTGTTGTATAAGAGGTTATATGTGGACATTCTGCCATATCATTATCATCTACCCCTTGCTCCTCAATAATATTATCCTCATTTTCTAAAAAATTTTGTTTTAAATTTTCATCAGACATTATTTATTTATAAATAGATTATTTTAAATTAATCAATTTTTAATTTAATTACACTTCGTTTTGTATATGTATGATATGATTTTTTACATATAAAAATATAAAAAAAATATTAAGAAATAATTATTTTTTACGAAAAATGACGATTTACTAATTATAAAATTTATATGGACAATTACGAAGTCCTTTTATTCATTTCTCGAGGTTCATTTGGAAAAGTATACAAAGTGAAATCGAAATTAACAAATAATATACATGCACTAAAAAAGATTGATTTAAATATGACAGATAAATACCAAAAAGAATCAATCATAACAGAATTAAAAATATTAGCATTCCATGATAACCCATATTTGTTGGGTGTCACAGATATATTTGTTGAAAATTCTGAATTACATATTATAACACCATTTGCAAATAGAATTGATATTGGTAATTATATTAAACAATATAATAAAAAACATTTAAAAATCAATGAAATGAAAATATGGAAAATATTGTGTCAAATGCTTTTATCAATAGATTATTTACATAATTATTCCATTATTCACCGAGATATAAAAGCCAAAAATGTGTTATTTTGTGAAAATTATGAAATATTAATTGGAGACTTTGGAGTTTCAAAAATATTATCTCCAACAAAAATACATACTAACACTCAAATTGGTACACCATATTATCTTAGTCCTGAAATGGTTAAAGGTGGTAGATATACCGTCGCAACTGACATATGGGCTATAGGATGTGTATTATATGAATTAATGTTTGGTAGTGTACCTTATCAAGCAAATAACATATATCAATTATATATGAAAATTAAAAATAATATGATCATAATCCCGTCAACTACTTATTCAGATGATCTTAAACTAATATTAAAGGATTTGTTAACAAAAAATGAATATACAAGGCCCTCAATTAAAAATTTGTTATCAAGGAATAGTATAAAAGAAAAAATAAGATATTTTGGCTTGGTATCAAACAAAAATACTAATGTTCACAGAGAATTTTTTTTACAAAAAAATATAAAACTTCCAAACACTACTATTGATTGGAAAAATTGTATAGTTAAATTATTAAATGATAAAAATGAATTAGAAACAATCATAAAAAATCAAACATTAAATATTAACCCATGTGTAAGTAAAAAAACATCAAATTTACCATCTTTAAAACCAACTACTCCACCAGTTAATTTAAATTATCATAACCCATCACATTACAAACCTATCATAACACCAGTTTTAATACCAATAAATAAACCAAATCTAAGACCAATACAAAATAGACCAATTCCTACACCAATATCAGTACCATTACGCACTCCATCACCAATACTTGATTATAACAAAAAACTACCAAAAATAAAGACACCATCATATTTATGCAAATCTCCAGCATCATATTTAATGCCATGTATGCGAAACAAATACATTAATATTCCTGTAGTTAAAAATAAATCCGATAGTAAGGATCTAATAAGTAATAAATATCCAGTACCCGTAGATTATCAAGATAAAAATCCTCCAAAATTTTTCTACTAATATTTCCATTCTGTATGACAATATGCACACACAAATACTTGCTTCAATGAATTATTTTCATTAAAGAAAATTGCCTCTTTTTTACTTTCGTCTTCATGAGTTTTACACGATGTATTCGGACATTTATAATATATAGTTCTAGCATATGTTGGGTCATAAATATAATTCCTTCGACTTTCGTATCCAAGTTTATTATTTTCCTTATAATTTTTACTTTGGATCAATATTTCACTTGATTCATTTTTGTATCCACATGTTTTACAAAAATTCATTAATTTATTTGATTCTTCATTATAATACAAAATATTCTCACACTCAGGACAAAATTTCATTATAATAATTCTATCTATTTTTTTTTTAAAATATCAATTTTTCTTTTTTTTTTATAAAAAATAATTAAATAGTGTGTTTCCAATATTTTACACCATTTGATTTAATCTTTACGATATATTTGTGCTGAACACCATCAACTACATGATTATCCGATTCCATTACATAATTTTCATCAAAATTTTTTGCCTGTGGCGTTGGAGTCTTTTTAGTTTTCTTCTTTACCGCAATGGCAATTGGATCAGTCGTTGATTGCGATGCTCCACCTCCGCTTACACTCTGAAATGGAGCAAGATCCGAAGAAGGATCAGGAGCAGGATCCGGAGAAGGAGCAGGAGAAAGAGCATGCGCAGACGCCGGATTATATGGAAAGTCTGTATCCATTGGTATCACCCCACTAGTTAGTTTTTCATACAGTAGATCAATTTCCTTAAGAATTGTTTTGTAATTTGTTGTTATATTCATCCCATAAATAGGAGATTTCAAATTCTTATTATGTTTTGTAGTACACGCAAAAGCTATCTTCGTTCGAAGTTCGGGATAATATGACTTAAATCTTTCGGATATTACATCTACAAACATCTCAAATGTATGAGGGATCTTCGTTAATTGTGAAATAATAGCAATCCGGATATTTTGATGCTCAATAAGATCATTATATATGTTAAGATCACTTCGGGAGCTCTTCTCATAACCAGGCTCATTCATCAGAGGATCCTCATTTAACACAGCCGCCTGAATAGTCATTAAAACTGTTTTTAATGTATATACTGGCACCCATCCCGGACCAGTCCATGTACCCAACAATGATAAACAAACTTTCCCCTCAATATAAAGATTCGGATTAAATCTTGTTTTACCATCTCCAGTAACATATTTTACTGTAGGTGGTTTCATTGGATAAACGTCGGGTATTGTAATATGGAACAAATGAAAACCGTACTCATATGGCGTATTTTTTGTTCCCATAATAATGGCTTTCCATGAATGGATATTCTCCTCATCATAGTGATAAAATATACCAAGATTTTTAAGCTCCTCATGGGAGCTTTGCAGATCTTTGAGATCCGACAATATTCTTCTTTGAGTATTATTCATAATAAATACTTTATATATCATGGGTTTTTTTATTTCAATTTTTTTCTACAATAATCATTGGTATTTTTCGAAATTACTCAATTAAGTAAACTTAAAGTAATAAATAAAATTCATTTAAAAAAATATTTTTTTATATAAGAAATGGAACCATCCATTGATTTAGAAAAAAGTATAAATTCATATGATAAATCATTTTTGCAATTATTAAATAAATTTCGTGTTAAAACTAAGCCCATTTCGCACACGGGAATGGGTAAAACTGCGGGAAAATTTTTAATAGATAATCCCACTGATTTAACATCATTTTATAAATCATACAATGAGTGTGCGTCACATGGTAATATAGAAATAAGTTTAATAGAGCAACATACGAATATTTGCCCTATAATAGTTGATATTGATTTTCGTTATAAAGATGGAATAATAGAAAGAAGTTATGAGTCAGAATTTATCAAAAAAATAGTAGCCATTTATATATCTCAAATAAAAAAATATTTCGATATTGATGAAGAAGAATACAAAGATATTTTACAAGCATTCATTTTTGAAAGACCTGCACCGTATGTGTTTAAAGATAATTTAAAGGATGGTATTCATATTATTTTTCCATATATAGTATCAAAACCTGATATTCAATATTTTATTCGAGATAATGTAATTAAAGAAGCAGATGCATTATTTGGCGATCTGCCTATTAAAAACAAAATATCTGTAGCTATAGATAAGGAAGTTATTGAAAATGTAGGATGGTATATGTTTCGGAGTACAAAGCCCAATGTTGCACCGTATGCATTTACCATGCTGATTGACTCCGATAATAATCTATTATCCACTGATGATTATGATATTAATCTGTTACCTGAACTACTAAGTATAAGAAACAAAACTGAAACCACGCCTATTAACGATATTTATATCGATGAAATTAATGTATTTCGGGAAAAACTTAAAAGTAAAAGTGGAAGAAAAAAAGGTAAAGATATTTCATACAGTAATTTATCTAGGGAAGAGATCCAAGATATATATGAACTTGTTCTTATGCTTTCTGAAGATCGCGCTGATAATTTTGAAGAATGGCTTCGCGTCGGTTGGGCCTTACATAATAGAGATCCAGACTCTGATGATCTTCTAAATATTTGGGATGATTTTAGTCAAAGATCAACAAAATATGAGCCTGGATGTTGCACAAAAGCATGGATTTCTGATATGAGAGATGGGGGGCTTAATATTGGAAGTATTTATTTCTGGGCAAGTCAGGATAGCCCTGAAAAATATAAAGAATTTTATTCTAAACAAACACGGACATATATTGATCAAAGTCTTAATGGGACAAATGTTGATGTAGCAAAGGTATTGTATAAAATGTACAGATATCAATATGTTTGTGCAAGTGTACGAAATCGAAAATGGTATACCTTTAACAATCATCGATGGATGGAAGATGAAGATGGTACTAATCTAAGAAGTAAAATATCAAATGAAATGGTAAATGAATATTGCAAATTAATATCTTTTTCCAATGATAAATTAAATGCATTGGATGATGAATTAGACGAAGAATGTATAAATAAAAAACGTAAGCAACAATTAGAAAGTCAAATAAAAAGTATCGAAAACAAAATTGATAAGTTAACTTCAATTACAACTAAATTGAAAACTACAGCATTCAAGGATAATATTATGAAAGAATGCAAGGATCTTTTTTATGATAAAGATTTTATAGAAAAATTGGATAGTTGCGATTCTCTTCTCTGTTTTAAAAATGGCGTTTTGGATTTAACTAATGGATATTTTAGAGATGGAAGGCCCGATGACTTTATTTCTTTATCTTGTGCAGTAAATTACGTTCCATATTCAGACGATTTACCCCACCTCAAAGATATAAATAATTTTTTAAAAAAAATTCACCCAAACCCAAACAACTTTCATTTTATGATGACACTATTATCCACATTATTAGATGGTCATAATGCGGATGAATCTTTTCACTTATGGACCGGAATTGGAGGTAACGGTAAATCAAAAATAAATGAATTGGTTGTAACTGCTCTTGGAGAATACGCATCAAAATTTCCGATTACTCTTCTTACTGGAAAACGATCGGCTTCAAATGCAGCATCACCCGAAGTGATTGAAAGTAAAGGAAAACGATATTGTTATTTTGAAGAGCCAAGTACAAATGAGAGGATTAATGTTGGTTTAATGAAAGAATACACTGGTAATGATCTAATTAAAGGACGTGGATTATTTAGTGGGACATTTCTACAATTTAAACCACAATTTAAGCTCATATTATTTTGCAATGATTTACCAAAAGTACCAGCTGAAGATACTGGAACATGGAGACGTTTAAAAGTACTTGAATTTCAAAGTATGTTTGTGGATAATCCAAAACAAGATAATGAATTTAAAAAAGATAAAAATATAACAAAAAAGATACCAAAATGGGCAACTTCATTCTGTTCATTATTAACACATTATTATTTTACTTCGTACAAAAAAAATGGCCTTGTTATCCCTCAAGAAGTTATAAAATATACTGAAGAATATCAAAAAAATATGGATATGTACATTGATTTTTTGACAGAAAGATTCATTCATACTAATAATACGGATGATCAAATATCATTAACTTATGCACATGAAGAATTTAAATTATGGTTTCAAGATAGTTACAATCATAATAAATATCCATCAAAAAAGGAGTTAAAAAAATATTTTGAAAAAAAATATGGAAAAAAAATGGTTACACCAACAACTGTTATGGGATTTATAAAACGTTTAAAAGATAAAGAGTCGAAGGATACTACGGAAAATAGCATGAAAGATGAGTATTCCTTTTCAGCTTTTTAGTAAGACATATTTAATCCGTTAAATTTACTGGACACATTATTATACATATCAGGATAATTTTTTTGAGTATATTTAACACCATAATATACAATACCTCCTAATGCTAAAACTATTAAAATTATTAATATGGTTTTTAAAAATGATACAACTTTCTCTTTGTCCTTATATCTTTTTTGATTTAAGTAAATATTCTGAGCAACAGTATTTACTTTGGTATTGAGTTTTTGAATTTTTTCACTTTTATCACGTTGTTCTTGATTTTTCGTAGCAAATTGAGCCAATGTTTTTGATATTAAATCCGTAGATTTAATATGTGAATCTTCAACTGTAGAATATTTTTCTCTTAATTGGTTTACCTCTCCTTCAACCCTTTTAGCAACTACACGAGCTTTATACATTTTATTGTCTTGATCGTATATAGCTTGCGCTTTGTCAATTGGTATATTTTGTTCTAAACTTATTTTTCTTATACGATCTTCTTTAATCTTACTTTTTAAACCATCAATCTCATCTTTTTTTTCTCGAATGTTTGCATCTAAATAGTTTTTCCCACCATTATCCAAACATGCCTCAATATCCTCTGCTGTTGTCCCAGATTGTAGATTAATACAACTATCCCCTTCTATTTTGTATATAGGTATATCTTTAGCAGCTATACAATCTCGATTATTTTTTAGATTCCAAGGAATATTTTGTTTATTACTAATACTATAGCAAGGTGCGGATTCAGAACTATCTATACCTGCTGTTGTGCCTATATAAGTATCATTTGTTGGTTTAGTTCTTACACATGAAAGTAAAGTTGTGCTTTTCTCACGTGGATTTGATTTTGGCATATCACCGATTGGAATACATCCTATTCTGGAAAATTTATAATTAGACATTAAATATATTACTATTATATACTCATAAAAAATAATCTAAACATTTCCTTTTTCTTAAAATATTAAACATATTTTAAGAAAAAAAATTACTTACAATCCCACTGTTAATGTTGATGTTGATGAAGATTCATTTAGTAATGATACGTATAAACTTATTAATGTATTACTTCTTTGTTTATCTTTGGGATTAGTACCTCGATTATATAAATTTTTCAAAAATTGTTCCTTTGTTATTCTAGCATTATCTAACATTTCTTGAAAAATTACTTTCTTTTCATTCAAATTCATTGTATTTTGATAGCGTAACTTAATATTAGTTAATTCTGTTGATGATATATCATTTCCATTTACTAAGAAATATGCCCCTTTAATAAATTCATCATTTGTTAATTGTACATTTATTTCGTTATATTTTTGACATTTATTTATTATCTTTTGCATTGTATCGGAAATAATTGGTAAACCAATATTGTACCAATTTGGAGGAGCTGTACCTGTCGATGAATCAGTTACACCCATCTGTTTATTTGTTTCCCAATCTATTGAATAACGTGGTGGATCACCATGAACGTTATCAACCGCAGGAATCAATCTTTGTGAAGGAGCTGTCCCATCATTATAGTAATATCCATCATTATTATCAACATAATAAGTATCTTCCTCTGTTATTGGCACATTCCCACCTCCACCAGATGATCCCTCTTCTTCTTCTTCCGGACAATTACAGTTTCCATAAACAAACTCAGATAATTCCTTGGATATTTTGTTTTCTTCCTTTTTTACATATTTTCTAACTTCCTTCTCATAATTACTAATATCTTTGAACATAGGTTTAAAAAATGATTTCATTTTTCTTTTTCTGAACATTACTCCCATATATATAAAATAACCAACCAAATATAATATAATTATTATAGCCAAAACTTTTAGTGAAAATGCACCAGAAAAATACATTACTATCGGGATTACCATTAAAATAAACGTTGCAAAAAATCCACGCAATAATTTAACAGTTATATTACTATCTTCTAATTTTTTATTATTAAATTCAACTAAACGATCTTTCACCATTACTTCATCGGCAATACTTTGCAATTTATTTAAATTTTTTTCTCTTTTCATATCCATCACATCATCTCTAAGATAATTTTTTCTTAAAATTGCTCTTTGATTATTTGCAATTCTGGCACGTATATCAAATTCTTTTGTTAAAGTTTTAATTTGACTATTTAAATTTGAAACAACATTTGATGTTACGTCCTTTGAATCTTGAAGTTCACTGGATGACATTGTCTCAAAACTTTCTAATGAGTTGTCTGTTCGCTCGGTCGAAAGACGACTATTTGCCCGTTTTACATAATAATCTAATGCATTTTCCAAACTACTAGTATCTTGATTTAAAGTTGATGCCTGATTTATTTTATTTACCATATTAGCACAATCAGTTGCAATCTTATCACTTATTTCATATATATCAGTTAAATAAACAGAATTTCCTAAACATTCCGATGAGTTATATTTGTTCGAAGTAGTAAATAAATTAGTAGAATTTGTTCCATACCAATTATTTTGTGTATCTTTTACTGTATATTTAAACTTTTGTTCTAAACTTTTTTTTATTGCTAATTCTCTTCCTAAATTATTCCCTAGGGAAGTTAATTCGTTAGTATTATTGTATTTACAAAAATATCTAGGATTATTTGGACCTTTAGTCCATGGGAAATAGTGACGATATGTATAGTATTTTTTTCCATATGAGCAACATTTATACCATGGTATTACTCCAAACTTCATGGACGCACACCACCTAGTACATGCCCTATAACTTTTTGTTTTCAACGTCGAACTAGGATTTGGCTGTTTCCACACATACGGACGTTCAGTCCTTTTCGTAATTAATTTTTTATTATATTTTCCACTTGAACTTGTAGTATTTGCTGTTAATATACTATCTTTAAAACCAATTGGAATTATCTTATTACATTTATCTCCTGGAGAAATAGTTGGTTTTAATGCATTTGAAATATAATTATTCGAAGGATTTATTGTAGTATCTAAATTTGCTTGAAAATTATTTGAAGACATACTATATTTTTATTATATTATTTTTTTTCAGTTAATATCTTAAACTGAAAAAAAAAAAACTAATTAAAAAAAATAATTAATCCTGAATCATCCCTCCTTAAATCCTGGCCAATATTGACATGGATATTTAGTTGTAAAAGAGTTATCAGTCTTATCAGTAATCATTGCTCTCTCCATATCAGTCATTTTGTCTACATTACTATTATAAAC
>Ga0233412_10000394_pt1 | contig 25604 bp, 30 predicted proteins | sample Na_anoxic_4_MG_FD_180667 | JGI IMG/M metagenome (GOLD analysis project Ga0233412, IMG submission 180667) | Seawater microbial communities from Saanich Inlet, British Columbia, Canada - Na_anoxic_4_MG | ecosystem: Environmental > Aquatic > Marine > Inlet | place: Canada: British Columbia...
TAGTTGTTACAACGTCTGCATTAGTTAATACTAGATCAGCTGCTGCATCATCTTCGCTTGATTGAGCATTATTCTCTGATACTAAAGCTGCTGCTGCACTTGCCGCTGCCGCTGTTGCTGAACTTGCTGCTGTTATTGCGTCAACAATTAATGCCCAGTAAGTTGTGTTTGTTAATAATGTTCCAACAGGTGAAGCTAAGATACAAATATAAACATTGTTCAGTTGAGCAGTTGTAGTTGATTTAACTAGATCACGTTGCATATAGGCTGCTGTAGTCGTAGTAGCATCAGTGCCTTTATATACCCCGATCTCCTGTGTTGCATCTAAGTCACCTGCACTATCAAAGGCAAACAACTTGTTAGCTCTTGATGCTGCCGAATCTAATACTTCCACATCACCTGCATCTGTTACCGTAGTAGCAAACTTAACTGTTCTATCTAAAGCATCTTGGTGTTGTTGAGTTACGAAGGTTAGTCTATCTAGTGCATCTTCGTGAGTTTCTGCTGGGAAAGGATCGTTCTCTACATAGTCCGTTCCTTGAGTTAGTGTTAAGACTCTTTCAATAACTACTGAGTCTGCTGCTGTTAGTCCTGTGCCAAAGGTAACATTACCACCCGATGTTTCACCTGCATCTGATACAGTGTAGTCTGTAGTTAAAGTCTTTTGTACATCATTAACATAAACCTTCAAATCTGCATCTGCGAATATCTTAAATGTGTACGCAAATACGGTTTGTGACGATGACGCTGAATAACTTACTTTACTTGTTGTGCTTGATACTGCCATTTTTAACCTCTAATTGTTCATGATTATAACAAAATATCTATTGAATATTAGGGAAATTCGGCATTGCTCCGCTTCTTCCCATATCCTTTTTCATTCCCTTTATTCCTTTCTCGTAATAAGTATCTAAAAACTGTTTAGCATTCAAATCTCCAGTAGCATTCTTCAACTTCAATGCTGCTGCTAGAATGTCAGCTTCTTTTCTCTTATCACCGTTTGCAGATCTAAACTCATGCATCCAAGCATTTGATCCATATCTACGCATCATGTTACTTGATCTGCTAAGAATATCTTTTCCCTTCTTGGATTGGAGTGCTATAGCTTCTCTTTCATTAATCTGATCACCATGACCAGTTAGCATCTTACTGATAGCACTATTAATATCTATATTCTCTTGTGAGTACATAGCTTCATTCTTCATAGTTCCTAAAGCATGTGGCATATCTCCTGAATCAACTACTCTTAACCATCTTCCTAGGATGTTCTCCATGAAAGGCAAATCGTTGTTTTCTTTTATGAAGGTTAATAGTTTATTGTTTACATCTTCCTTACCAAGATTAGATAATTCACCTAGGTCGATTCTATTCTCATAACCCATAACATTTCTAACCCAGTCAGGAGTATCTTTATAGAATATACGACCACCCATACTGCTCCAGATGTTATCTTGCCACTCTGTTGATCTAGCTTCACCACCAGCTTTTTGTGCTTGCTCACTAATTACATTCTCTTCTCTAAAGTAATCATAAGGGTTTCCGTTACCAACATAGTAATCACCAGCTTGTTGTAACATCTTAAATAGTGGCGAGAAAGATGGAGTTTGTCCTGCAGCATAGTCCATTAGTCCTTCACCAAACTCTCCAGTTCTTGTGGCTGGATGAGCCATAGGGGAATTAGTAAACATTTGCCATACATTACCACTGATAAATCTAGCTGTTTCATCTAGAGGAATAGTTAGTATTATTCCTTTTTGTACCCAGCTCTCTCCGTCTGGGCCTTGAACCTCAACAAGATCTAACGGTATAACAATATAGTTAGTCTTAATATAGTTTGATGTCATTCCCATGATTGTTGCGTTCTTGGCTTTATCTTCATCTGTTAATCCTACTAAGCCTTGAGCCATAGCAAACATCAAAGCTTTAGTTGCAAAAGCTTGTTGGAATGTTGAGTTTAAATACTCAGCAGATCTCTTAGATGACTTCTTGCCAGTCAAAGGATCTCTTCTGAATGATTCCCAATCACCTCTCCAACCCTCTTTCATAGCATTAGAGAACATGAATAAGTTGTTATATACTGAGAACGCTTCACCCTTTCTAAGAAAAGCAGGAGATCCTAACTGTACTCTTACAATGTGGGCGATTCTTTCTTTAGATAACTCTGGGAAGTATCTTTCTAAGTATCTCTGACCACCAGCTTTATTCTGTGTTTCAACAAACTGACCAAATATTCTAATACCATCAATCATTGTTCTAATAGGATGATGTATATACTCATTCCATGATGTTTTAGATTGACTGAATTGTGCTATTCTTCTTTCCATAGCCATAACATCTGAAGGCTCACCCCAAGGTTCTGCCACTGAGATTAGAGATCTGCCACTTCTCATGTTACTAATTACTGGATTGGGTACACCAAAATATCTATGAACACCATCAACACCGCCTTTAGCCCAGAACGGAAGATAAGAAGCCCACTTAACTAGAGGGATTTCATCATACCAACCACGACTAGGCAAATTCTTAACAGTTCTTTGGAAGTCACGCGCAGCATTGAATAACATGAATCCCGGATTTGATACGGTATAGACCTCTCTGAAGTATGCATTCATATTCTGAACCCACGCCCAAGCCTTATACCTGTCAATAGCGCTTTCTTTAAATGCTTTAGCTACCCACTTATCAACATAGAATCCTTTTAGTTTGCCTTTACGCATAACCATCAGTAGTTCTAGATTCTTGCCTTTGTACTTTTCACCATGAGGCTCAACAGGTCTTTCAATAGCAAAGCCATTAAGCATTACAGTTTCATATTCTGCTTTCTCAAAGTGAAACATTTTTGGTGCTGTTTTTAAAGCCTCTTCATACATCTTAATCGTATTATCAATAGCCTTGTTCTTTACTATTGCATCAATAATAGATAGATCACTAAATACAGTAGCGGTTAATGGGCTTTCAACACCTTTGAATGTACCAATCTGGCCGATCAACTTAGCACCCATGCCTTTACCGTAGCGAGCATCCATGTGTTCTACCACATTAAACTTAACATAATCTTTATTCTCGATAATCTTCTGCTTTAACTTAGCATCAAACATATCGGATTCTTGTACTTCTTTAATAAAGTTCTTTTGTCTAACCAGCCAGAATTGTTCTGCTACATCTCTTAGTTCTGGATGTTGTGTTTCTAATGTTGCCATCTCTTCAGCAGCAATCTTCCTATCCACACCAAAAGGGTTAATAAGTTCTGAACGATCACCTAATGCAATTCGTCTGAAGAATAGGTATAACTCAATATTCTCTTGTGGTATCTCCATATCTTTAGAAAACTCTCTAACCATGTACTGTAAATCAAAGATATATTCTTCATGAGCAGATTTGTTATAAAGCATCTTCTCTACACCTAGAGTTGGATCTTCACCCTCTTTCCATGTTTTTCCAGTTCTTTCTTCGTACAGATTTTGATCTCTAGTAATAGCAAAGTATTCATCATACAACTTATACTTCATAGTATTAGATCCCTCTTTTGGATCTAGATCATGTTCCATCATTTCAATACGCTTTAAATCACCATCACGCATACCTGCAAGAATACGCAAGCTTAAATCTTTTCTACCACCATTCGGAGTATTAAGAGCATCTTGTAGTTTGAACCAGTTTTCTCTGAATTTAGGATGCCCCTCATGCAGCCAGTTCATAAAGCCAGCATAAGCATTAGGAGCTTTCTTTTTGGTGAAAAACGGATTTACAACTAAAGCACTTATAAAATCAGCAAATATCTCCTTAGAACTTTTACGATAAGTAAGGAACTTTTTACTTGCTGTTTCTTCATTGAAAGGTCGCCATTCTTTTGACAACTCATAAAGCTCTTGATGAATTAAATCTTGTGATAATAGCTTTCTACGAGTAACTTCTGCCTCAAATATTTCCTTAAACTTAGCCTTGATCTTATCAGCTGAATGCTTAGGCGTTGCATTTGTTTTAGCACTAGAGTCAAGTATCTTAACAATCTCAGGATGTATTTGTCCTCTCATAGCTGCTCTAGTAATATCCTTCTTGAGCTTTTTATGTGCTTTTTGAATAAACAGATATAAACTAGGATCTACTTCAGCACGCTTCATTACACCTGTGAAGATGTCTTTAATTTCTTGTGGAGTAATGCCTAAGTCTTTAATCTCTTTTATGTTGGATAGGTCTTTTACAGTTTCATTAACTAATCTTCTAGCCTCTTTCTTCAGGTCTTTAATCTCACCTTTAGTTAGTGGCTTCTCTCCACTTGGAGTACCTTCATAATATTTACCAAAGTGCTTTTTAAGACTTGCAATACGACCAATGATATTGCCTCTGGCCATAGTATGATCACCTTCTTTCGATATGTAATCAACAACATGTCCAATCTCATGCATTAATGTAGCCATTAGCTGTGCTGTATCTTTACCTAGTTCAGCATTGATCTTAATAGCTGCTCTTAATTCAGCACCCTCATGAACAATAGCACGACCTCTAACACCTTCTGGTAGCTTGTTAGTTACTACAGCAAACTTACCATCCATCATTAATCTACCTAGCTCCACAATGTCAGGTAACTCTAGCATTCTGTTATAACGCTCTGCATCTCTAACCAATCCAAGATTAAATGATTGTGTGCTTGCTAAGTTTAGTGCTTTAGCGTTAGCTAGTTCTTTTGTGAAGTTAAGTTTTAGGTTTCCATTAGCATCATATTCTTTCTTCATGACACCTAATATCTTAACCTTGCTCATATCTAATAATACTGCTGAATCTCTAGACTTTTTATCACCAGATACATCTTCAATCTCGTTTCTGTAATAGATAGCATCATAACCTCTCTCCATAAGGAAAGCCCTAATAGCCATATTCTGATTAGAGTATGTTGTGCTTCCTACTCTTTTTCTAGCTATATCTTGTGCTTCATCTCTGGTCATAATATCTACACCCTTACTCTGAAGATAATGAGCAATACCACGCCAATCCTCTAAACCATTTGCTAATTGCTCTGATTTAATAACTAAAGGGTTACTAATCTTAGATAAAACTCTATAAATGAAAGGATTATCTAGTCTTGCTGCAGCTTGTGCATCATCACCTATATGAAGTAAGTATTCTGATCTTGTGTCAAAACTTGTTAGATCAGATCTTCTAGATGAATGAGAAACAATAGTCCATCCTTCGTCATTATTCTTTCTAATTTCTTCAACTCTAGGCAAATGTACTTCTTCAATAGAAGAGAACTCATGATTACCTTTAAGTTTAATTTGATTTGTTGCTATCAGATATTCAGGTAGATGGAAACCACCGTTATTATCGTACTCTTTCTCTGAAGTTTGTCGCAATAGATCCAGTGTTCTTTTCTCAATAAGCTCTTTAGCCTTGATACTAGATGCCTCTATAGATTCACCGTAAACCAATTCTTTCATGGATTGGAGAGATTCGATAACTAATTTTTGTGCCTCTTTACCACCACCTACTTCTTTAGCTTCAAGACCTTTAGCTCTAATCATGTCATCAATTTGCAACAGATCTATATCTAACTGAGTTAAATCTTTAATTTCTTCTTCAGGCTTTTCTATTCTTTTAGCGGTCATATCCTCAATAATAAGCCTTAAATCACTTGGCACTTCAACTCCCTTACCAATATGAATATCGTTGCCCTTATCTACAAACATTTCTACCATGTGCTTTAATCCATCAGTAGATATTTCACCATCAAGCTTTTCAATCTCCCAAGCATTGATACCTTTATCTCTAGCCCTGCGAAGAGTTACTCTAATATTTTGTACTACTGGAGTTCCTTCTTTTGCCTGTGCTGTAGCATGTTCAGCGTGTGTTAGTTCAATCTTTTGGCCACCAGTAGATCTGTCATGCTGATAGGTGTATTGAGAGGCTCTGTATATGCCATCAGTAGTAGTGTGTTTAGCAGTTGATTTCTGACCTTGAATAATAATAGCATGTAAAGATGCTTGAATTTCTTTAGGAAGATCGTAGAAATATTTACCGTTCTTTATTCTAGGTGTTGCACGCATAGCCTCAATAATGCCTTTTGCAATCTCTGGATTGTCTTTTAAATAGCTAGTGAATGTGTTAGATCTAATACCAAATTGAACAAATATCTTCTTTAATCTGTTATATACTGCGAAATCTGTAGTTCCAACTCTTAGTTTGATAGGTGCAGTCATCTTAGATATACCAGTATTAGAGGCATGTAATATAGATAAGACAGCTATACTGTGTAAAAATTCCTGTGTAGTTGGGAAAATACTATCTGGTAGTGTTAGATCTAAGATGTTTCTAAAAGGATCAAGATGCGAAGCTTCTGTCATTGCTATAGCTTCAGTTAATAACCTTGCAGAATTTACTCCATATTGCTTGCCAGTCTTACCTGTAGTGCCTTTAATGATAGATCTAATAAACGGATTTTTAGAGTTCATTGCCATCTTAGTGAATGTTGCACTAGCAACACCAGTAATAGCACCAATAACAGCTTCCGCACCAAATTCACGAATAGCGTTAGTCAAATACTTCATGAAATCTTGTTCGTTCTCTACATCCGTTGCATTCTGTAATAGATCATCATAAATACTACGAATAGCACCATGAACACCAAACATGCCTGCAAAACAACCTACTGTTCCACCGCCAGCAGTACCTGCTATTGGAACAATAGATCCAAGTGCGGCGGCAGTAGCACCACCAGCTTGACAACCAGCCCAATAAATAGGAGTATCTGGTAGTATTCCAGCGGCAGCATATACAAGCTGCTTCATCATTGGCTGCTCTTCTAAATAAATAGATTCACCAAGTAGTTCTTTCAAAGTTAGAGTTTCACCCTCTTGAATACTATGGAATTTAACGCCCATAGCAAAAACAGATTGTTGTACTCCATGCTCAATAGTATTATACCAATCCCACTCATATTCGTCAGGATTCATATCAATAGGTGGTTTACGCCTCTGATCTTCTTCGCTCCAATACCACTGATTATTTCTCGCCCACTCCCTACTACGACTTAGAGTTGCTTCTTCAAATTCAGTAGGAACAACTTGATACTCTGGATTGATTGAATAAACTGGAGTATCTTCTTCTATATTCCAGCTTTCAACATCTATACGCATTCTAACAAAACCTTCTGGAATGATCTCTGGGTTGCCATAGATTTCATCCTGATCACCATCAGCTAGATTCTTTTGTCTAGAAGTATCAAAGAACTGTAAACGATCTTTTGCTTGATCCCAAGTTAGCCCAGCATCAACCATTTGTGCAATTTCAGTAGCTATATCTGGCTTATTAGACCATACATCAAATAGATCAGCACTTACATCTTCTTTATTCCACTGTAAATATTTATTGTAATTATCTTCAGCTTTAAGCATGTTCTCCCACCTGCCGCCTTGTGCAGTTGTAGCTATCTGATGATATTTTGTACCAGTATCCGTTTCAAATGCGAACTTGGGATATTGTGTGCTACCATCTCTAACAGCCTCTTTATCCCAATTAAACACACCTACTTCGCCTAATACTTCTGTTGGTTTGCTGTAGCCTGTATCGCCTTGACTTATAATGCTGCTATATCCAGATCCATAAGACATTACAGGATTTAATGAAACACCTAGCTCAGTATTGATCTCAGCATCAGTCCTTCCCAATCCAAGAAGTTCATTGCGTTTATTTAAAAATGATGTTCTTGCTTGTTCAGATGTGTAACCGTCTGATAACCTATCAATTAAGAATTGTGATTTCATAAACCTCTTCTCTCATATACATTTTCAAGCATTTTTAATAGTCTATCATCTCTTTTCTCTGCTTTATCATGAGCAGCTTTATACTTTTTATATAGTTCTTTTGTTGGTTTAGGATGGGCTTTCCATTCTGCAATACCTGTTTCATGCCATGCATCATAAGTAGAATAATCAATACTTGATGTGTTGTTCAAATAATCAACAATAGTAACTTTTTCTTCTATCCACTTTCTAATATTGGAACTATCTACAAAACTACCAACATATAGGTTTGTTAATCCTTGTGCAAAATCTATCATTGCATCAGATGTTGCATCTATTGCTTTTAACACCATAGATCTACCTTCTTCTTCAATCCTTGCTTGTTCTTCTGCAGCGTTCTTAGCTTCAATATCTTTTATAGTTGATTCTTTAGCAGCAATCTGTTTTTCAATTTCAGTTAATCCTGCTTCTTCTGCTTCAATCTCACTTCTAACAATACCTATCTGTGCATCATATCTTTTCATTTCCAACTCGGCAATCTGTATTTCTAGTTCAGCTGATGATGTTTCCCAAATGCTAACATCCTTATCGCCAGATTCAGCTATATGATTATCTACTGCTGATTTTTCATCAGAAAGCTTTTGAATCTGTCTGTCTATATGAAGAACATCTTGATCCATTTTGTCTGTTAGATTATCGGCTTGTAGATACTGATCAAAGTTTCCATTTGCTAGTGCAGCTTGTCTAGCCTTCTGATGTTCAATAGGTTCTAATCTTGAAGTCCAACCTGCCGGAATAGGTGAGTCTGCCGGAATATTTACAACTAGATTAGGATCTCCTTTCTGCATTTGTGCAATCTTAGAGTAATAAAGCATAGAACCTTCTTCTTGGCTCATTCCCTCTGGTAGGGGCATTGAGAATGTAGATCCATCATCAAACTCAATATTAAGCTGATTAGCAGTTAGTGATTTATCCCATCCATTATCAATAGACCAGTCTGTAAGCTTGTTAGTTATTTCTTCACTAGAATACACAACCATTTTTTGAGCATTGTCAATCTCGTTCTGCTTATCTACTTGCTGCTGTGTTATTTTCTGTTTAATCTTGGATAGGACAGATGTGCCTACTGATCCTTGCTGATCCTTAATCAATCTGTGAACTATGTAATTAGGGTTCTCATATCCCGGAACGCCTACCTTTTGGCCATTCTCATCCATCTTATATAGTGGAGCATTTAACATAGCTTCAAATGAAGTTCCGTCTAGCTTCTTCTTTTCTATTAGAGTCTGCTCTAAAACCTCTTCAAAGTTCATCATTAGATTTTGAACCTGATTTCTAGCTTCAGTAATACTTGTTTTATCGCCATTAGCAATAACAGATGCCAAAAACTCTTCTGAATTAGCATTATTTAACACTAACTTTCTGTGTTCAGCAGGGTTTAGAATCTGTAATATTAATGAGTTTTCTGCACGTTTAAGTGCCCTAGCTTTTAATTTAGAAACCTTCCAATCTTTGCTTGTATCTTTTAAGAATGAATTGATAGGATTCCAATGCTTGTCAGGTATAAGTGGGAATTTACTAGATACATAACGCATAAACTCAACTTTAGCCTTTTCTGGATCACTCATAAACAAGTCAATAATATCTTGTATTACAGGATCTTCGCTTTTACCTTGTTGAATATCTAGCTTTAGATTTCTAAACTTCAATAACTCTGGGCCAGTAAAATCAGTCTTAGTCTTACCTATAGTTTGATTTGCAAACACATTATACAACGACTGATCTTTCTCACTAGGATCAGGCCATATCTCTTGTAGCTTCTCTAGAGTTAAAGTTCCTGTGTTTCTTAATCCATTCAATTCTGATATAACACCTGTAACTATAATATTATTGTTGCTATCAATTACTCCTTTACGGATGCTACGATCTCTTTCAAACTTCTGAATTAATGCTGCTCTTTGACCATCTATCTTTGTAACATCACCATCATCTAGTGCCATTACTGCGTCAATAATTTGTTGCTTCTTTTCTTCTGTGTAGCTTGGGCTATCTAAAACTGTCCAATCATGGCTTAATAATGATATAGCGGTATTGTACTGTTCGGTTGTAGTAGTAGTTGGAATACCATCTTCTGTAACACCAATTTCAGGATTATCAAAACCTAAGTTGTCAAAGGTTACTGCTCTGAAAGCCCTTTGCTTTGTATAGGCAGCATCATACTGTGTTTTGAATTGGTTTGCCCCTTGTGGATTTAGATTTGGGAAAGCACCCCACTGAGATAACATAGCTTTACCATCTGCGTAAGCTTCTTCAATTTGTATTGAAGAGCCACCGCCAAGTCTTTTTAAAGTTTCAGATAAATCTCCTAAATATGCAGTAGTATTGATACCTTGTTGATACTTTAAACCTTGATTGTAAGCATGGTTCATAGCGGTGGCTCTTGATATAGCCCACTGCTTTTCCATATTCGATCTTACAAAATCATCTTCTATTCCGTCTATTGAATCAGTCTTGTACTGGTCATACATAGCTCCAACCGATCCATGTATATTCTTAGTATCAACCTCATTAGACATCATGTTAGTTTCCGGATCGTAAGTTCCGAATGATGCGCTATTGATTACTCCATAAGGAGAGTTGTTTCCATATTTACCATTATCTTCTGCACCACCTTGCTCAAAGGTACGAAAATTTCCTAATGCACTATTTAACTGATTAGTCTTTTCTTGCTTATCAAGACTCTCAGAGAATGCAGATGCTATTCTTTGTGATGCTGATACAAGTTGATTACCTAAATCTTGTGCGCCTTTACCACCGGCTGCTGCAGCACTAAGCCATTTCGTGCTTCCAGAAACAGGTGTTGTATTGCCTAATCCAATAGTCTTTCTTGATGCTATTTTAATTGCCATATTTTAAACTCATTTCATTGCCTTATAACTTGTGGCTGCACCAGTAATTCCTGACAGTAAAGAACCTGTAGCTTGATACCTTGATGCTGTTAATTGCTGTGATCCTGCCATCCAATGTTTCCATGCTTCTGACCTAGATGTTCTTAAATTTTCTCTTGTATCTTCTTGTAAATCATTAATAGATTTTAATACATTTAGTTCAGCTGATCCTACGCCAGCTGATGCTCCGCTACCACCCCACTGTGCAACCTGCATGTGGATAGCTTCAATAGCCTGCCTGTGCATTGCCTTTCTTTTATAATGATAAGCGTTTAAGGTTTCGCCATATTCAACTTGACCCATCTTGTATGCTGCATTTCCAGACTCAATAGCACCTCTTGCGCCAATGACTCCGCCTGCTACTGATATTGCTGCTACTGCTGCTGCTGCTGCTACTGACATATTAATCACTCACCGTTAATGTTCCATGAATACCTAGTACCGTTAATGGTAAAGGTTGTTCTTGTTTGATTTCAATAATACCATCTCTATCCCAACCAAGATTAGTAACTCGTTTATCACCTGTGAATAAACCGATACCTGAACTCATAGGAGTTGATGATGTTCTAAATGGAAGTTGGTCATCATTAATCTTGACACCTGTTGTATTGAGCAATCTAACCTTAACCTCATTCCATCGTTTCTTTAATCCTTGTGCTTTACCTGCTTGAGAACCTGACTCAACACGCATAGTCTTTAAAGTTGATGTATATCCTAATCCTACTTGAATATCTACATTAGTCCAACCAGTAGGTACTGATATAGATATAGCACCACTTGAAACTACTTTATCTGGGAATACAGAGTCATTTATAACTAACTTGACCGTTTCCCCTTCTAAGTGAGAAAGTCCACTTACAGAGGTTGTAGCGGTTGATACAGTGCCTGTGATACCTGAATCTACATTTATGTCTGGGTCTAGATATTCAATATGCCTTACTACTGATCCATTGACAGTTCTTTTAACTGCTACCCATAATTGATCCTGAGTTGTATTAGTTATTACTGAAACACTCTCAACTTCAACGCTAGTACCACCAATCTCATGTTCCGCCCAAGCAATTACTTCTTCAGGTCTTTCATAAGTCAGACTTAACATCTTGCCATCTGCAGTACACGCCCAAATAACTGAATCTGGCTCTTGTTGATAGTCCATGTCTTTAAGGTAGCCTGCTGTTATATGCTCTGATAACAAAGTCATATCTGGAGCAATATAAGCATCACTCTGAAATTGATAAGAGAACTCTCTAATCTTTCTTCTAGCTCTCTGTGCAAATAGAATAGCGTTACCAATCTGGATAGGTGGGATAGTCCAACTACCGTAAGTAGTCTGCTGAGTAACCATTACATTAGATGGTGTTAAAGGCTCTCCCTGTGGGCGGCCTACTTTAAATTCACCACCTGCTGTTCCAACAATGAGATCTCTACTTGGTTGTAACCATCTTATTACATTGACTTTATTAGTAGCAATAGCATATTCCATTGACTCATCTGCCAAGCCTGTACCTTGATCAAAGTTCTCATAGTCAGCTGTTTGAGAACCCCATATTGTTTGTGGATAGGTAGAGCTACCAGCAAAGAATAATCTCTGTTCATAAAACGATACTGTTCTAGGATAGCCATTACTACTTGTCCAAGGTGTTGAACCAGCCCATGTGAATGTAGGTGTACTTAATGTCCAAGATGTATGACCTGTACGAGATAGCTTTCTAGGTGCATGGCCACTATGACAGATATACATAACATCTGCTGATTGTGCAAAGTGTAGTTCTGTTAGTTCAGCCTCTAAATAAGGTGTTGATATTTCATAAGCAGAACCGCCAGATTGAATCTGACCGTTGTCTTTATAGAAACGAATATAAGTGTCACCAAACTCTAGTACATAGGATTGAGTTACATTGAACTCGAAAGGAATAAGCCTTACTTCTTTAGTCGAATCCTTAACCTCAGAAACAAAGTGAGTTCCTCCTCGTCTAGTAGCGCCACCATGAGGATATACAATCATGTTGGTTAGTTCACTACAACCGTTAAAATATTTCTTAAAGTCTATTTGTCCTTCAAGACGAGGACTTAACTCCCCAGCTGTGAAGTTAGACTGAAATGGATGTACTCTAGCCATTTAACCCCTAAATGATGTAAATGTATCAGATACTAGACCATCAATAAAACCCTCCAATCCATCAATAGATCTAGCTTCTGCGACTTTGATTTCATATAGCTCCCACATTTGTTTAGAAAGGCTATTGCTTCCTGTTATTGAGTATGCTAATTCAGCAGCTAATCTAGCTGTCAATACTTCTGTGAAGATTGGATCGAATTGTGCTGTATCTGTTACTTGTGCAATGTAAAGAATCTTTGCAGTTCCTTCATCTGATAATAACTTTCTTCCTTCAATCTTAAAGATGTACTCATCATATTCCATTTTGAGAACACGAAGGCAATAAGGACTGGTTGGAAGAGTATATTGATAAGCGTAGTCAAATGCAGGTGCTGCAACTAACTTACTTAGCTCTTGTCTTTCTATTGCGAAATTCCAAGGATGTGATCTTAATACAGCATCTCTTGTAGGTTCGTAAAATGCGTTACAGAGTCTTGCTCTTTCTGTATCGTCAGTTAGGGAAGTGATTGGATCGTCACCAAGTTTTCTTAATGCGTTTGAACAAATGGAAACCGCTGTTGCCATATCTCTTCTCCTGAATGTGGTGAGGATAACCCGTTACAGGAAACCCTCATTTTTTTATAACTTTAGTCTAGTACATAAACCAAGTAGCCAGATGCAGTATCGCCAGAAACGATAGCAGTATCCGTACTTGTTAATCTAATAGATACGCCACCTTGCGAAATGAATACTTTAGTATCCGCAGTTAATGCAGAGCCTACAGCCATTGCACCAGCAGTATCAACAGAAACACCGTTGTCAATACCATCAGCATCCGCTGCTACAGCATCACCGTCTAGGTCTGTGTAAGCATCCCAGCCAATGTCCATAGTAGCACTAGCAGTAGTCCAGTTATGCTCAACGCGACTTAACGCGCCTAACAAACGAACAGTTCCAGCAGGTAAACGAACAACTTCCGCAGAAGATGTCGCATCACCAGCACCTGATTGTGTGTGATCGAACGCAGCAATGCGTAAACGACCATGAACATCAGATGTTTCTTCCCTTACAGAAGGACTAGCATCAAAGTTAGTTACTTGCGTACTTTTTTGAGTAGTTACAGCCATGATTATTCTCCTATATTATTCAGTACACGCAATCTCTACTACTTTCTCGTCTTCAACACGAGTAGCACCGATTGTCATTGATAAAAATACTTGAGTAGCATAGTTCTTGTCATCACGCTCACTAATGCGAGTTTGAATCTCTGAACCCATTGCTAGACCAAGACCTGATTTACAGTACACAGTAACCTGACGGTTGCCATCTGAATCAGTACCTAAACGCTCTGAACGGATAAACTTAAATCCTAAGAAAGTATCTAATTGACCTTGTGCCAACGCCTTAACAGTGTTGTAGTCAGAAGATTTAACTTCAGTAGTATTTAACAAATCAGTTACTTGCTTCGCAGAAAGAATACAGTAACGCTCTTCTTCAGCATCTACATCAGAACCATCAATCACTTCTTTAGCAGATAGAAGTTTAGCAACTGTTAAACCACCTGATGCGTGAGCAATTTTTTGAGCAGATGGAAGTGCGATAGTAGTACCACCAGCAACACCACCATAGGCATTACCAACCGCAGCTTCAATAATTGCAGTATCCATAGCACGACCCATTGCATTAGCGCCAGCCATTGCATACTCGCTCTGTGGAGTGATTAACATACGAACCTTATCTTCCTGATCGATTAAATCAGCCCAGTCGTAGTCATCCATTGAAACTCTACGTCTTGAATGTGGAGTATCCATACGAGGAGTATCTGAGTGGCGTGAAGTACGCTTTTGAGCTGAAACTGCACCAATTCTTTCGAAAAAGTGATTCTTTCCTGTTACTGATTCATAACGAACCGAGTCGCGTAATCGTGAACCTTTCTGTTGTGCAAGGTGCAACACATTACTTTTATACTGCTCGACAAAAGCAGTCGTAATTTGAGTAGACATAATGTCCTCCTTTTATAATTAAACAAAAAACGGTCATTGTCCTTTCGGGTGTCCTGCCTATTACGCTGGCTAAACGAGTTTAGAACTACCTTTTAATCTACCGTTATCCATAAGGGCGGTGTTGATTACAAGCGGATTTTACACCGCTTGAGCATTATCTTACCATACTTTTTTATTCTGGATGCGCTTTTGCGAATAATTGATTCATTTCATCAACAGCATCTGTATGCTTAGGATTTGTAGCATCCCAGTAAGCATGTGATTTATTATCGTTGATTTGATCAATTCTCATTCTAGCATCCATAGGACTCATTACTAAAGAATTGTTAGCTGTACCTGTAGCTGAATCTTCAGTTATATCCCTACCAGCATTAGCAAGTAATCGAATTAAATCTGGATCGTTACCTATGGCTGGATTTGCTAACTTTTCTGATAGCGCATCATTGCCATATACAGCTAAAGCTCTCTTGGCTGCAGTCATGCTCTTGTCGTAGTTAGCACCGAACTCTTGTTTTAAGGATTCTTCAGTTTGAGTTCCTAACGCTTGTCCAGATACTTGATCTTGATTCATTTGGAAATCTACTGAACCTTTTTGCCATTCAACTAAGCCTTGCATTTGTTCTGGTGATAAACCTAATTGATGCCCTGTTTCTTTAAACGAAGTCATCATTTCTTCAGGATAGTATTGTTCATATCCTTGTGGAATATCAACTTTATAATCAGTTGCATTCTCAGGGCGACCAAGCTTAGTGTAAAGCTCATCTCGCTCTTCATCTGTTTTAGGCAGTGGGATTCTACTTCCCATCATTTTTTGTTGGTGAACCAGCGTCTTAGCTGCTGATTCTAAATCGTTAATGTTTGCCAGTGTTGGTTCTGCTCTTAACTCATCTGACAACCCTTCTCTCCAATCTGTTACTTGGTTGTCACTTAGAACAGGCGCATCTGCGTTATCTGTTACTTCTGTGGCCATTTCACTCATAACTTATTCCTCTTTTATATTTGACATACTAATAATACGAAGATAGACAGCTCTTTCACCCTCTCTCCTCGCGGTTTCATACGGATCACCTTTCACATAGGATTCTCGCATTTGATACGCTGACTTCAGATCTTCTAGGACTTTATTCCCAGAGATAGATCCGAAACAATCAGCATAATCCTTTCTTAACTTTGTTATTGTTGTATTCATTGCATTGCCTGCATTATTTGTTCAACCCCTGCTTGTGTAGATTCTACATTCTCTGGATTGACTTGTTCAGCTATTGGTGCTACCTTAGATACTACATCTGCTCCTTGTTGAGCTTGCTGCATTTCTGCCATTTGCTGCTGCTGTTCCATTTGAGCTTTTCTTTGCTCTTCAATTTCAGCAGGATCACGCATAATGTTCTTAGGTACGCCTAATAATTCAGCTCTAGATCTAATTGCAGAATCATGATCAATGTTATCCATAACTTCTGGAGCAATCTGTGCAAGATTAGCAGCCATCTCATACAATCTTTCTACAGCTACAGCTTCTTCCATTCTTTGTGAACGAGCTAGAGGGCCAACATACTCAATATCAATAGATATTCCATCTAACGCTTCTGGAGCAGGTAGGAATTTCTCACTCCTATCCATAATAGCAAAACATCTTTCAATTAGAGGGTTTAAAAACTCTGTCTGAAATCTTCCCAATGTAGGGCCAAGTAATCTTTGCATCAATTCATAACGAACTTGCACTTCTGTAGCAGTCATTTGAGGGCCTTGCTGGAGTTCTAACTGATCTGAGAAGAATGCTTGCTTAATAGCACCTCTTAATTCTGTTTCCTTCATGTCAGACACATCAAATCTAGCACCTGTATCTAATGGTTTGATAGCTCCATCTCTACGAACAACAGTAATACCTGCTGGAGTAGTACGAACCTTACCGATTACACCGTCATCTTCTACTAGAAGTGGTGGATCAATAGCTTTAGCCCATGCTTTAAGACCTAATTCTACTGCTTTGTTCAGAGTTTTGATGTCTGGTAGTGCATTGTAAGCAGGTGAACGACCATATTCTTCGCCTGAAGCCTTAGACCATCTTGTTACAAGGTATGGTAATTCGTTATAACCACCAGAATGAACAATGTTTTTATCTTCTATACATATATATATAGAAACCCAAGGTAATTTAGTGATCTTCTTACCTTTATATTCTTCTGCTGGCATTACACAATGTATAAACTCAAATTTTTTATCTGGTTTGGAATTAAACGCATCGTCAATCTTAGCTCCACAGGCATCACCCCATCTCTGCTTTGCTTGTCTAGCTGAATATTCAAACTTACGATATAGTGTATCAATCTGTCCTTTATGATTTTCAGCAATAAAATACTCTGAAATATGTAAAGCCCTAAAGTTTAGATCTCCACCATTCTCTTCTACTTCAATACAAGATGTACCGATAGAGCAAATATCAAGATAAAACTCATGTACTTCAGTATTAAAGTTAGATGTACTAAAGGCTTTATACATTCTATTACGACAATCCTCTAACCAAACAGAAACATCACGCTGTTGATTCAGTGTTTCATCTCTTACTCTTAGGTGAAACCAAGGTAATGATGCTGAAGTTAGTGTTCCTTGTAATGATGCAGCTAATAATGTATTGGCATGGATTGCAGAAGAGTCATATAACTTCTCAGTGCGCTTTGCACCTTTAGAATATCTTACTGTAGTTGTTGCTTTTCTAGGCATTACATAGTCAAGTATCTCTTGCCAGTGATCTGTCCATGTTCCTTTAGCCGACTCTAATGCTCCAAGCCTTTTAATAATTTGCTCTACTGCCATAATAATCTCCTATTTCTTTCCCGATCCAAGAAGTGAACGAGTTTTAACATCTGCTTCGTCTTGTAAGCCTTCACCACCAGTAAGTAGTGTTGCATATCTGCCAGACTTCTTCTTATTCAAAGCTTTTGTTCTTTCTAATACAATTTCTGCATCCATTTCCGCTTCTTCTTTCTGTCTTTGCACTGATTCTTGTGCGTAATCAACCGGTGGCGGTGGAATATAAGGTGCTGGTGCTGATTTCTTTCCCATGTTGTTCTCCTATAACCAAGTACACTCTTTTTTTAGCATACCATAAATGTGAATATCTTTTAGTCGCTCTGAGATTTCTCTCATAGTGCCTTCCTTTTTAAAACCTAATCTCTTTAAGAATAAGTTTGCTTGCCTATTATCTGTTTCTGTATAGGCAGTAATTCTATGGCAATCTAATTGAATAAAAGGGTAGTTAAACAATGTTCTTAGCATTGTCTTATTAAAACTACCTTTCTCCATGACACCTGAAAACACAATATCTTGTATTCTGTATTCATAAAATGCCACTCCCCCAACTAATTCACCCTCTTCATAAAAACCAAAATTAGTACAATCACTAAGAGCTGTAACCCCTACTCTTTTTGTAATCCAATCTGTAACTTCTTGTCCTGCATTCGGTCTTAACTCGATCATCTTAACAATGTTTTTTTACTTTCCTGCTCTTCCCAGAACTTTCTCTCAGATAACAAAGATGCTTGAGGTGCTGCAGATCCATCTTTTGTAGATGTTGATGCTGCGATTGCTTTTTCTCTAGCTTCCTGTGTCTGCTTGTCTAGATCTTTACGATCTACAGCTTCCGGTACTGGAGGTGCTGTATATGCAGGTGGTATAATAGGTGCTGGTGCTGATTTCTTTCCCATACTAATTTCCCAATAGTGATTTTTTACTTAACTCTGCATCATCAGTAACGCCCTTACCGCCTGTAAGTAATGTTCCGTAACGACCCTTCTTTTTCTTATTCTTTAGAAGCCCAGCTTCTGATGCTGCTGCGACTGATGCAGGTTCTGGCAGGTCTGCTAGTGCTGGATTATCTTGAAATCCAAGTGGCTTTGCAATTTTTTGCATCCCCTGATTGCCCACCCTATTAACTGCTGCTGGTGCATTATTACCTTGGGAGTCTTTGAACTGCAAAGCTGGTAAAGACATCTTTTTAATCGCGCTAAATACACCCATATTAATTCCCCAATAGTGATTTCTTCTCAATATCTGGACTACCTAGTGATCCTTCCGATCCAGTAAGAAGTGTACTATATCTGCCTTTCTTTTTCTTCTTGATGGATTCTGACATTGCTGCTGGAACTTCTGCTTCAGGTGCTAATGCTTCAGGTTCTACTCTAGCTGCTACTGGTGCAGCAACAGGTGCTGCTGGTGGCGTGTATGCCGGTGGTGATGGTGCAAAAACTTTTCTTACAAATCCGCCCATGTTATTTCTCCTATGTAAATATATTAAAACTACTATCTGCTTCATACTGCCTAGGCTGGGAGTGTTTAATCCTCGCATGTCGCAAAGATAACACAGCATACCTCATGGCAGAAATCAAGTCATCCTTAAATGGAACTATTCTTCCGTCTTTCCTATGATACATCCTTAATTCCTCAAAAACGCCCGATTGTGTTGAAAATATCTTTAATCTGCCTGTTTTCATCCTTTCAAGCATTTCCATGACTCCAGATTCTAGTGAAACTCCACCTGATCCTTCCTGCTGATTATCTACTGGTGGATTGGTAAACCAACCGCCCCAACTCTTACCTCTACCTTGCATCATGTTTACACCTAATGCTCGATATTGATCTGCTAACGGAGTACCAGATCCTTTATCTGCTTGCCTACCATCTCGCGGCCATATTACAGGAATCCATTTCGGTCTTGCGTTGATAGCGGCTGCGTGAACTGCTGGTATTTCTTGTCTTTGAGAATAGCTGTCATATATATAAGCAATATCTGCATCCCGATCCCAAGCAATCCATACTGCTGTAGTAGGGTGATCCCAACCATAGTCCATGCCACATACCCTAGGAAAATGATCAGGTATGTCGAAAGGCTCACATTTAATGACTTCTTCAGGAACTGGGAATACCAATCCCGATCCAAGAGAAGGAATACCTTGTTCTCGCATCTTCCTTTCGTGTGGTGGTAGTGCTGCTAATATCTGCTCTTTAACATCTTCTGTCATGTGAGGTGCATCATCCCAGCCTGCCTGCATCATAAACTGACCTTGCTTCAAGTCATTGATAAACTGAGCAATAGTTTCAGTCATTCCGTTCTCAGGCGTAAATGTCATATAAACCATGCCACCTTTATCCGCTGTACGAGTCACACACTGAGAATAAATCTCTGGTGGTGGTTCTTCATCTAACCAGATAACATCTAGTGACTCACCCATCCACTTTTCTTTACCCATCTCATAAGCTTTAAAACCAACCCTAGACCAGCCACCGCTAACATGCTTAATAACAACTGAGTTGTGGGCGTTCGGAACTCCGGGTTTTCTGGTTTTCTCACCGATTAGATTTAACGGTATAGCACCTGTTCCTTTTGCATGAGGATCATCAGGCTGTCCAAATAATTCTTTCTGTAGAATATCACGAGTAGTTTCATTCGATGCACCACCTGCCCATGCTCTAATAGGTCTATCCCATTTCCTGCCTTGCCACCATTTAGGATACAATCCTGTCAAATGATAAGCCAACTCTGCTGCACCACAATAAGACTTACCAATCCTGTTACCAGCCATCAATAGTTTCTGTGCCGCTTTAGCGTTGTGGAATTTTTCTTGGTATTCGTAAGGCTTATAATACTTCAGCTTATTATGATCTTGCCTAAACTGCAGTTCTTTAGCAATCTTGATAGCTTGCTCTACACTCATAGATCTTTCACCACTCTATCCCAAACTTCATCTTGAGTCATCCCCTCTTCACCCTCTTTAACCTTTGTTCTTGAGTCAATCTTATTCGGATCTATTGTTTCTGCCAGTATATATCTATAAACCGTTGTACCACTTCTCTTACCTTCCCACTGAAAATGTAACATTGTGGGCGGTAACTCATACTGTCCTAAAATCGTAGGATCAAAATCTGACTTAGTTACTGTCATCTTCTCTACTTAATAGTTCAGTGTCTTGTTGAATCTGTTGAGCAAGTGTAATGACAACTATATCATCTAACTCTCCAGCACCATCAATAATAATCTGAGCAATCTTGTGTATCGCTCTTAACTTAATCTTACAATCCTCAATATTATGTTTCATTTCCAATCCAAAAAAGTAAAGTGTTTTACTACTGGTGACTTGTCACTTATCCCTTACACAGCAACATTATTAGTTTTCTCTAATATATCCTCTTTTTCTACATTTGTAGGAGTTACGTCAATTATATTCTGATTTAAGAGTAATTCTAGCTCTTTTTTAAGCTCTTCGTCTGATTTATTGTCCATGCCTGAGATCTCAATCTGATTAACACTACCAAACCCTGCTCTATCTAACAAATCCTTACACGCCTGCAGTTTAACATTCTGATTACTAGCAGTTTTAGCCAGATTAATAATCCCTGCAAGCCCCAATGTGGCACTATCTCCTATCAGCTTAACAGTTTCTTCCTTTATGACTTCAGCAAACTGCCTCTTCATACTGTAGCCCTTCTGTTTAGCTGTAGCCTCACTATAGCCTGCTCTAATCGCACATCTTGCAGCGTTACCTGCATCCTCTGAAGCTACATAAAGCCTGATAAATTCGGCCTGTTGCTCATTATTAACTGTTGTTGCTAGGTTCATGAGTAAATTATAACACAGGTTATAACCCTATTTACCCTCCGATGCGTGAAATGAACCCTATACTATGGTCGCGTGTGTAGTTTTGGGGGGTGGGGTGTCGTTGATGGGGGGTATCAGGCTGGCCAGAATGCAGCAAAGCCGCGCTGCAGCAGTACATATACGATATGCAGCATCCGATCCATAATATAAGCAGCGAGAGAGCGAGAAGAGGGAACGGAGTTTTTTCTGGAAGATCTGGAAGTTCTGGAAGTTCTGGAAGATCTGGAGCAGCTGGCAGGATCAGCAGCAGGATCAGCTACTAGATAGGTTGTATTACTGTATAGGATAGAGGCACAATACGGAGTGCATCCGATCCATACTTTAAGGTGCGCGATCCGCAGCTGCAGCAGTAAACAGATCAAAATGATAATATCATTGTAAATGCAGCTGTATCAAGCTATTCAAAGGTAAATAGAAAATACTTTGTAAATAGTTCTACATTTGTAGAAGTTCTGTGTTTATAATATGACCATAGATCAGCAGGATGGATCTATATTAGAAAACTTTAATATAACAACGGAGCGATGATATGACAAACAGACACACACGATATGAAGCTGGCAAAATGAATCACTGGGAAGAAGAAGTTTATAGATGGCAGTACAAGGGGCGCGGCAGTCATTTTGATATGCAGCTGGTGATCTTATATTCCAAAGCAGATACAAGCAACCGCAGAAGAATAGCGGCTGGTTTTCCAGAGCTTGCTGCAGCTTACAATGATTGGTTCGAGAGCAAAGGCGTTTTCACTTTAGAGGAGAGAGCATAATGCAAGTATATCAAACAAACTTAATGGATCGAGCTGCAGCGGATGATTTTGCAGCTTGGTTCGATAGCGAGATCGGCACAGAGTTCGAGATCAGTGTAGTTGATCAGCAGCATTATGTTATGGGCTATGATCTGCTACCGCAAGAGATCGGCCTTTGCAGGGCTTATGAGCAGGGCAAAGATTATCCGGATTATAACTATCCAGATGCGCGAGATCTGGAGCTGGGAAGAGTTGATAGCAAAGGCTGGAAGCCAGAGATCCAGCGCGAGATCCATTTGCGCGATTTTGGGAGAGAGCATAATGCTATATAACTATATAATTTTTGGTTTGTTTGCTGCGGTTGCAGTGATCAGCGGCATGATCGTATTGATCGGCAGCGTGTTTATGATCGTGGGCGGCTAAATGCTTGATACGATATTAAACTGGCTTACGGCCTTAGTTGTATCCCTTGTATTTTGGGGATGTATTATTTTAATGATAATAGGAGATTTTCAATGATAGAGCTAGAAATTGACAGAATCACAAGCGAGATCAGTGATCACATAAAAACAGAGATAGAAAACTATTTAGGATCTGAAGCTGCAGATCTGCATCATGAGCTATTCAATACAGATTATTGGATAATCGGCACATGGGAAGCGAAGCAATGGCTGGGATCAGATGAAATGGATATTATCGGCATGATCCAGCAATATGAAAAAGATCAATTTGGAGAGATTTATACAGATCTTGGAGATCCAGAAAAGGTTGCCAACATGTTTGCTTATATCAGAGGCGAGCAGATCTTATATGAAGCTGCAGCTGCTGCAGATATAGATCTGGATGGCCGGCTTACAGCGCAGATGGTAAAAGCTATTAAATGGGAGCTACCAGCATGAGCGGCTGGAGCTGGGAAGATAAAGACTGGATCTGCTGCATTTGCGGAGAGGGTTTTACCGGTTATGGTAATAATCCTGATCCAGTAGTCGGCACTATCAATATGCATTCAGGCGAAGAGATTACAGATATAAATGGCCAGCCGCTGCAATGCTGCAACGCTTGCAATTATAGCGAAGTTATACCAGCAAGGATCAAGCAGCTTGAACAAGATCTGGCCGAAGATCCGCAGCCAGAAGATCCGCAGCTGCAGCGAAGAGATGCAATAAATAAAATCTATGATCAAGCGGAGCGGATCGAAGCTTTAAATACCGAATGGATAGAGCCAGAGCAAGCCGATATAGAGGCGAATGGCTGGCTAGTTGATCAATGACAAGGGCAGCCGGTTTTAATCGCTAGAATCGGCTTATTTTTACGCTTGCAGGATCTGGATCAGTGAAAATCTGGCCGGATCTGAGAGCAAGTTTTTTTAATTTTTTTTGGATCAACATGAATAATTTAAAACTAGGGAAGTTATCGGAAGAATTTAATATTTATGCAATGATGCTGGAAGAATTAGAAAAGGTTGTTTTTATGCATGATACGGACTTGCTGGTTCGTATTGATTGGAGTGATCTTAATGATGGATGGGAAGTTTTAGTCTATCGTGAAACGACCAGAGATAATATCTGGTTATTTGAAGAGCTGGATCGAGCTATCGTCAAAGGCGAGGCTATCGATGCAGTATTATTTTTTAATAAAAACGGAGCGAGAAAATGGGAAGAAGTGTAGATTATTTGACTAATGCAGATGCAGTAGTTTATGAAGATGTATCAAAAATGGGATGGTATAAAGCGTGTACTGAAGATTGCGCTATGCAGCTTGGAGATGTTTGTGATGATTGCGGTGCAGATATATCAAAGGTTGAACCAGAATACTGTGAGATGATCGGGCAGGATGAATGGGAATGGTGGTTAAGAGATATATCAGATCAGATCCAGCAGAGATTCCCATCCATAGAAGAGGCTGATTATTGGGATCATAGGTATCATGGCCAGAGCGAAACAAGGATATTTTTAGAGAATAGATTTGTAGAAGTTGGCGTAAGTGAATACATGGGATTGGCCAGTATATCATGCAGAGTACATGCAAGCTTGCACGATGATATTTATCCAGAAGATAATAGCTTATTGCCGCTTGCAGAGAGATTTGTAGATAATTTTAGCGACTGGATGAAGAAAAATCTGGGAAGCTATCGTAAAGTTGCAACATTTTCAAATGGAGAGTCTATTTATGAGCAAGCTTAACAAAATAAGAGATCTGGAATTTATCTGGACATACGAAGATTATCTGGATGTTATGGATCTATCAGATTCTGCTGTTAATCAGAAAAACTGGCTGCATTTAATTGCAGTTATACATAATAGCTGGAGTGAGTACATTGACGATGAAATACGCGGAACTATAAGAGATGCACATGCAGATGAATTTGAGGGTAAAAAATGATTGCAGGGATAGATGTATTTGATGTTTTAGTTGGTATAAGCCTTTTATATCTGGCTTGGTTATTGTTTATGATCTTGGGAGATATGAAATGACTATAGAAGAGAAGCAAAAAGAAGCTTGGCTGCTTTACATGAGCGCAGACAAGTACAAAGCTGAATACTATCTGTTTAAATACTTGGAGCTATTGCCAAAAGAAGATCTGGCAAAGCTGCTGCAAGGATTTGACAGTACACATGGTTATTTAGTTAAGTGAGTGCTGCAATATTCGCAGCTATCTCATTTTTAGCAAAACTTATGATAGTTGGCATGTTTACGCTGCCAGCCATTTATATTTTATGGAGTAAAAAAAATGATAGAAAACGAAAAGCTAATAGACTTTATGATAAAAAATAAACTGAGTGTGAATGATGTTGCAGCCATGACTGGCCGCAAAAGAAAAACGGTATTTTCTTGGCGCAGCAACAGAAAACCGCCCACTTGGGTTTTAACAATACTGACTTCTAAATTAAAAGCTAGGAAGTCTGCTTAAAAACTCTGGAAGTTTGAATAAAGGTTGTAGTTTTTACAGCCTTTGTTTTACATAATCAAACCAACCATCAGCTCTGAATGTTAAGGTTTTTTCCAAATCGTTCATATTGCAATCCCCAAAACTATTTAGCGTATGCCTAAAGCTCATTACTATTTGCCACTTTTGATTATCAATCCGATAAGCAAGTAAAGGTATCATATTTACAGCGACTGCATTCTCTACAGTTTGCTTCCACCATCCAGATATATTCGGCTTCTTAGCCCTCTTAACTTCAATAGCATAGTCCATCAGATCTAGATCATGGCCGCTATCTCTGGTTTGTTCAATCCTACGCTTGCACTCTATACCCAGATTATCTTCAATTAACTTAGCAAACTCACGCTCGCCCACTTGTCCTTTAGTTCTTTGCATTTTACCCATTTAAAGCCCCCTTTACGATTTCTAATAATTCTAATTCAGTTCCGTATCGCTTTTCAAACTCTTTAGCACCTCTATGATAAGCAGTACCCCAATC
>Ga0233412_10000396_pt1 | contig 25573 bp, 25 predicted proteins | sample Na_anoxic_4_MG_FD_180667 | JGI IMG/M metagenome (GOLD analysis project Ga0233412, IMG submission 180667) | Seawater microbial communities from Saanich Inlet, British Columbia, Canada - Na_anoxic_4_MG | ecosystem: Environmental > Aquatic > Marine > Inlet | place: Canada: British Columbia...
AAACTCAGGCTTCGTTCCAGCTTCAGTCTTCTTGTTCTTACCAGTTAAATCGCCAGCCTTTTCAGACTCGCCCTTTTGGTGAAGAGGTTCTACGTCAAGCTGACCTGAAGATTCTGCACATTCGTCTTCGTTCTTGCCAGAAGCTTCTTTAACGTCTGCGTCTGCCGATGCTTCTTTCTCGTCATCATCTTTCTTGTCATCGTCGTCTTTCTTGTCATCGTCATCGCTGTCGCTAGATTCGCCTTTGCATTTACCTTTGCAGATAAAGTTAGGTTTACCGCATTCGCACATGCCTTTTTCGCCAGCTTCTTTGGTGATTTCTTCTTCAGCTTCTGCTTTTTTCTTCTCGTCTAAAACTTTAGGATCATTAACAAGTTTACCTTCAGCTTCAGGCTGACCACTAGAATCAGCTTCATCTTTCTCTTCTTTCGAAGCTTGTTTTGTCATCATACCGTTCTGAGAAGCGACTTTTTGAATAATTTCATCAAAAGTTTTTCCTTTACCAAGACTGATAGTGTTCGCACATAGTTTGATATTAAGATCTTCCATATTTTTATCTCCTTAACATTTAATTTCTTCCAATACTGGAAAAATTAGATTAATTTTGTTATTCCTTTTATTTTCGTGTTTAAAATTAAAAATCCTTTTATTTTATTATTTTACTAAACGGAAATACGATTTTGCAGCACGCCCGCCAAGATACGAGGTAGACTGGTTAGTCCATGCTGGTGTTGCTTGTTGAGGTTGTGCTGCTGGCGTTTTTGGTGTTGGGGATACAAATTGTCCTCTAGGTCCACGATTTGTAGCTTGAGGTTTTTCTGTCGTTCCTCCCACAGCTTTAAACATATCTTGAAGTCCCATTCTTCTAAGTATCGACGTAGCGAATTCAACTTGCTGTTCAGCACTAAGATTGTCTGTAATACTGTCAGTAATCTGTCCAATTTGCGAAATTGGCAATGTTGTTGCTGCTTCTGGTGCTACTTGTTCTGTAGGTGCTTGTTCTGCTCCTGCATTTTCTGCGTCTGTAGTTAAGTTCTGCGATGGTTCAGCAAACGCAGGTCCAGACGGTGAGTCGCCTAAATTCGGCTGTTCTGTTTGTCCCTGCGGTTGTTGCTGCTCTATCTCTTGTGTTGCAACTTGGAATTCGTTTAACATTTGGGTTATAGCAGAAACGCCTTGACCAGCATTTTGCCCAAGAGTATTTGCATCAGTTGCTGACATTATTGATCCTAAAATAGGTCTTATAGTCGTTTCAAACTGTGTTTGTAATTTTTTGACTTTTCTTGAAGCAAAAGGACTTACTGCTGCGGCTTGATTTTCATAGCCCTGTAAAATCTGTCGCCCTTGTTCAAATTTGTTATTGAGGAATTGTTTATTTTTTCCCCATACTTTAGGGTTTGCGTATCCAGCAGCATTAGTCGAAAGTTTCTCTAAAAAACCTTGTATGGTTTGACCCCATTGGTTAAACGCCGCTTGCATTCTTTTATATATCTCCCCTTTACCTTGCGCCCCTTGCCACATATCGTTAAAAAAACCGGCCTCCTTGATCAGTTCACTAGCTTCTGCTGCTAATGACTTTGCTTCTTTTTTGAATCCATTTTGACCCATATCTTCAGCAAACTGTAACATAGAATTAGCTAATTTGATTTGATCTTTTACGTATTTAGCTTTTCTTTGCTCTATCGTATCATAAACAGCTACAGTCGGGAACATTCCATTCCCTACTTTTTTAGCGACAGTCTCTCTGAAATAATCTTGTTCGGCTTTTATAATCTTTTGGTCAGCTTCACTGAATTTCATTTGCTTTTCATCTTGAGCGTATTTTTCCCATCCACTTGTAGGATTGTTAATAGATTCTACATATTCGTTTTGACATTCTTGCCAAACTACTTGTGATGCTTTTTTAGGGGTTTCTGCTCTTTTTTGTCTATAGCAGTTGCTCCAGCATCTTTCATTTCGTATCCAGTAACCTTGTACGCCAACATATTGAGCAGTTTTAATCTGCACTAAAGCGTCAGCGAACTTATCTATTTGAGACGCCAATTTAATTCTTTTTTGGCTATCTAGTGAACTTGCAATTTTTGTAAGGTTTTGAACTATTTTTTTCATAATTATAATGTCCTTTTAAAAGGCTGAATTTTTCGCCTACGTTGTCTTCTCATATAGTTTCTTCTCTCTGTGGAGAAATTAAACTTAGGCTCAAACGTTTGACCAGTAAATATATAGTTAGATATATTCAATCCTATAAAACTTCTAACATCACCAATTTGTTCATCAAATGTAACAAAGATTCTTCTATGCGTTGTTTGTGCATAAAAGTCTCCGTGAGGTTCTACGTCTCTAGTAATATCTCTTCCAGATTTACAAGTATATTCTATTCTTATTACTTCTTTATTTTGTTTAGCCCACCTTAACGCCTGAAAAACAGATGGGAAAGTAGGATATTCTTGAATCTTTTCTTCATCTATTTCAGGAAGCTCTTCTTCTGCTACTTCTCCTTCCTCTTCTTCCATCTTGCCCATTGCTTCTTCTGGAGTAAGAATCGGAAGACCTTCTCCCATCATCTCATCTTCTGGCATCTCTATATCAAACGTTTGTGCATCATACATATCAAGAGGTTCATCAGGACTATCTGGGTCGTATAGCATCTGAGCCTCAATTCTTTTCAAATAGTTTGATGTTGCTATTACTCTCATTAGATATAAATAACTTTATTTCCTTCATTTTCCTTCAACTTTTTTGAAAGTCACTATTGTTTCGCCAATTTCATTTTTTTTCAGATCTATTTTATCTCCTATTTTGATTCCATTTTCACTAAAAAAATCTAAATTCGCCTCTATAGCCATTAAACAATCGGTATCACTAGAAACCGTTTTTATAGATTTAGATTTTGATATAGGTTCTATATTAGTTATTTTTATTATTTTATTTTCTGGAGAAATAAATGCTATATCTAATGGTATATAAGTATTTAAATTCCAAAAGTTAAGAACTTTAGGAGTCGAAAATTTAAAAGCCATACCAGAATCTTCACCCAATTTATTTCTAAACATCAGACCTTGCTGTTGTTTACTGGGTGTATCTGCCATTTCTACTATCATTTTAAGCATTACTCTACCTCAAAGCCTATATTCTGTCTTTCTAAGTCATAAACGAAGTCTTCGAGTTCTGCCTCTTCTACATTAAAAATAATGCCTTTATCTACATGTGTAGCTATTGTTGCAGTTGTATCATTGTACCGGGAGTATAAATCAAACCAAGTATCTACAGAATCTTTATCTATAGTTTTTTCTTTTTTACTTTCGAATAAATCTTCAACTTTTGGGATCATTCTGAATTTTTGAAGATCATCATCAAAACCATATTCAAAAGCTAATTTGCCACCATTGAATTTTAACATCTTTTTCTTCTCGTGGTCGTACCAAATTAACTCTCTATCTATGGCTTGTTTTGTTATAGTCTCTTTCTCTGTATTTAAAACAAGAACGTGTTTCATGCGTTGTCCTCACAAAATCTATCCCACCACGGTTGTTCATATTTACTAGTTGACTTCTTAGAAGCCTGTCTCGCATTAATATTGTTTTTTGCCGTAACATAATCTATGTCATTGTTTTTATCAAAGAATGATTTATCATTACCCAAAATCATCGTTTTGATTATGTCAGACCCCTTTGAGGTTATCTCTACTTTATCTCCAACACACCTAATTAGCCCTTGGTCTGTCATAGATTCTATTTCTGTAGAACTCAGTGTTTTAGGTCTTTTATATATTTTGTTAGATACTTGATTGTTAGTATCTTTCCATACGGTATAAAGAGATTTAGCACTCTTAGGATCTACATGATCTTTTGTTTTGTAGGTTTTTAAGTCTACATCATAAAGATTTCTCATTAAAAAGTCTAATACGTTTGAATGTTGTGATTGTTTTCTCATAATTTTTACCATTTCGATAACGTACTTCTTGATGGATAAGGGTCTTCTGTTCCTCTATCGTACCAACTGTAAGGTTCGTTTCTTAATTCCCGCCAGTAATGACCTTCACCTACCTTTTCACTGTTGTAGTTTTCAAATCCTTTTCTATATCTATGTTGTTGCTGTTTATCTTTCTGTCTGCCAGCGACTTCGTCTGAAATATCCTGCCATTCAAAGGCTCTTTCGAGCATAGGAAGATCTAGGTTAGACCATGGACCAGCAACTCCTCGTGCTACTTTAACTACATCTCTACTGGTGAAAACTTGACCGCTCAAAACAAAACGAAGAAGTTTTCTGATATAGGATAAGATGCAATTTTTTCTTATAGTCCAATCTAAACATAGTTTATAATCAGGAACAGATAAAATGACATCTTTAGAAAAATCGATAGAATCAGTGTTTAATACCAGTTTGAGATTCTTAAAGAAGCCTATCTGTATCAAGCTTTTTCTACATCTATCAGATGCAGAGCATAAAAGACGAGCTAAAGTATCAACGTCTTTAAGCGAATTTATAAAAAGTTTCACTAGACGAACATCTATCCCAACAGATGCTTCCATATCTTTTTTATGTTGTAGTAATTCGGAAAGTTCGTTCCAAAGTTTATCAAGTAGTCTGTTGTTGTCTTTAATCTGTTTATCAATAAGTTTTATTTTTATTTCGATGGGAGTTTGATAAACTTTGTTTTTGTACCTAAATTGACACGTTTTCTGATCTACGAGTTTTACCCCATAGTAATATGTCTCTTTTTGCAATATGTCCCAGGTACTTTTCATTTCTTTTTTTTGACCCCCACAGTTATGTGAAAGTCGTGACCTTTATTTTTGTATGTCGTGGGCAGTTTGTATTTTCTTCTCAGCTTCCCTAATTCGGGGGCATCGAGAGAAATAAACCAAACTTTCTCCATCTCGTCCCAGCCTTCTGGGTTTGTAGAATATACTTCTTTAATTTTGAAGTTTATTATGTTGCCAATTTCTTTAATGTCTAGTTTGTCGTCTTCGTCTATTTCATCTGGAGAGATGACAGAAACGTGTGCTCCCCATCCGTCTTTGTCAAAATAAGGAGGTTTTTCAACGTCTTCATCGTCTATCAGCGGGTATATCCCGTGGACAACTTTATCATCAACATCTATAAAGACATAACCCTCATCATCTTGTTTTAGCTTCCCTTTCATTAGCGTTTCTTCTAATTTGTCAGATGCTAATTTTGTAAGTCTCTCATCAACAGTTTTACTTGTCAGTATATCAACATATTTTTTGGGATATAATACGCTCCAGTATTGAACTAGTTTATATTTGTCCTTTTTGTTCTTTTTCTTAGCTTTTTTAGAATAAATCTTCTTCATTTTGGCTTAGCTCTGGTCGTTTAGCAAGAAGTGCTTTTTCTTGCTCTTGGTCAACAAAACCTATATCATCGCCTTCTCCACTATTGTCGAAGATCAACATATCAGTAGTTTTCTCTTCTCTCTGTGTCCCTACTGGTTTAATAGAGGACTCAGATACTTTTTTTGCAGCTTCTTTTAACTTTTTTTGAACGTTTTTTGCTGTGGTCTTTTTCTTAGCGGTTTTTCTAGTCTTTTTCTTAGTAGTTTTTTTTGCTGCTTTTTTAGTAGTTTTTTTTGCTTTCTGCTTTGTCTCAGTTTTGAAAATATCGACTTCTGTCTCTGGTTTCGCCAAAGGATCGATTTCTACTCCTGATTCATCAGAAAAATCAATATTAGTTCCTACTTGAAGACTTTCTATTTCTACACCGCCAATTCGGTCCATGGCTGCTTTGGTGCTATCATCTTTATCGAATAGAGTTTGCTTTTCCATGTCAAAAGCACTCATGTTTGTTGAAGTCGCTGTAGCGTCTACTTCTGCTTGTATCTCTTCTAAATCGTCTTTTTGACTAGCTTTATTAAGCTCAGTTAACGTCATTTTTTTTGTGTCTTCTTTTTTAATGGGTTCTTCTTCTTTAACGATTTTTTTTACTGCATCAACATCCTCAAGAAGTCCTTTAATGATTGCTGTTGATACATTTATATTGGATTCCTGCTCTGGACTAAGATCAATAACTTGTCCTGCTTTAACTGGAAATCCAATAGCGTCTATAGACAACTCTCCTCTTAGCCTTTTTGATACTCTAACTTTCATTTTGGTGCTCCCTTCTCAATTCTCTGTGTGTAATTTTTTCTGCGTTCTGTCAATGACAGTTCTATACCTTTGCATATTATGAGGACCAACTGGTTCTCTATTAGTCATATCGATATATTTCTCTCTTGAATCCACAAATGGTTGACTTTGATTACCCGCTCCAACGCCTTCTCCTATAGGAGCTTTGTCGCCTTCGCCTTCGCCACCAATAAACATATGCTCTGATGCTGGGATATCTTTTTTCTTTTGCTCCGCATAATTGCTACCTGGTGAAAAGTCATCTGGAAAAGTTGCTCCTCTAGCTCGACCACCGAAACTTCCTGGATTAGTCTCTTCACTTCCAGGAGTATTTAGCTTAGTTCCTTGCCCATCACCAGGACTAGACTTGGTTTTATATGGATCGGAGAACCTGCTATCAGGGTCTTCCATTCTAGGAATGTTTCCTCGATAAGCCAATTTGTGAAGTTTGTAAAAATTCATTTACTAGATAAACTCGTTTGGATGATCTTTTTTATACTCTTCAAAATCTCTTTCTTCTTGCTCTCTTTCTTCTTGCTCGTCGCCTTTCATATCGGCTTGATCAGCTCTGTATTCTTCATCAGCAGCAATATCTGCTTTATGATCTGCAAGGATTCTCATTTTATTAGCATTAATGCTATTTATGATAAGCTGTTCGTCAGTGGTCAAATCTCTGTTATGTGAAGCCGCTTGCTTATAAACATGATATAACATAGCATCGGCGTCAGACAGCAAAGAGGCTTTTTTATCAAAAGATGGATTGCTTTTATTGAACTCTTCTCTTGAATTATAGTTAGAGATAAGTTGACTACCTTGAACATTATTCTTAATCTTTTTCCCGCCTTCTACAAGAGCGTCCCAGAAGGCTTTATTTTCCGCTGATAGGTTTCCCTTATTATCTTTATCAAAGTCTTTCTGGTTCTTTCTGTCGGCTTCTAAGGGCATATCCATGAGGACAACGCCTTTATCTCCTCTTGTATCTATAAATGATCCGGTCCCAACATTAAGTTGTTTTTCTGTTACAATAGAATCAGATGCATTACGAACATCTTTAAGTTGCTTTTCTCCTATTTTATCTCCTTGTGGGTCTTTTCTGTCATCTTTAAGCTGTTTGTCGGTTATTACGGCGTCTCCCGTTTGAGAAACACCATAAAACTTGTTTTGGTCTTGCAGCATTTTTTCAGTCGGCTTAACTTGGGCTTGTTTTTTAAAGTTATACATAATTTATCTCCAGTATTTGTACACTAGTTATAATATAAGATTGTTTGAATCTCTTGGTTTTCCTTTGTTGTTTTTAAATTATCTGTTAAAAATAGATGGTGGAATGTGTGCATTCTGTCCTTGTTGAGGTTGTCTCGTCTCCATCTGTCTTGCGACCTGTCCACCTGTACCAGTTCCATACGATTCTCCACTCATTGACCTCCAATTGACTGCGTTGCTACTTGGTACAACTCCCATATTAACTAATCTAGCTCCAGGAAGTTTATGAGCTACAGCATTCATAGAAACATAACATGCCCCAGCAAGAGCATCTGCACAGTCGTCGGTCCTGACATCTCCATCTTTAGGAGCACTAACTCTAAAGCCTTTTATAGTTATTTTTCTTTGCAAATGGAGCATTTCATCCATCATCAATTTATGTCGAGGTATCCAAATTTTATCACTATTCATTAATACCTCTAACTGAGTATATATCGCCATTTTATATTGAGCAGAAAAGTGAGTACATTTAGCTGGGACTCCTGCTTTTTTAAGCTTCTCAATACTTTGTATAGAGTTCCAAATGTCATATGTGACCATTCCTAAATGAAATTTTCTTCTTAAATTCATAACATAATCATCAACCTCTTCTATCCTAACTGGTTTTCCTGGCTCTGGTTTCCAATATTTTATCTGATCAACAACTATCCTAAAATCAGATTTACTTGTTTCTTTGTTCAGATATCTTTCTCTATGTATAATAACAAGGGCATAGTTGTGGCTCGTTGTTGCTGGGTCTAAGTGAGCAAAATATGTAAACCCCGCTCTTCCTGTCTCTTGTATTTTAAGCCCAGCTTTAAAACAGTTTAGAACTTTATCTCTTACGAAGAAGCTTTCACCGCCGGTGCCAGAGAATTCTGCACCATACTCCATTAAAAAGTCTTCTTTATTCATTGACTCATTATTTTCTCTTATTGATTCTTCTGTCATTTTTGTATTAACATGCCATGTCGGAAGCTTGCACATTAATCTGTTTTTTACCAAATGAGCTTCTTTATAAAGTCTATAGAATAGACCCTCTTCGCCTCTAGGAGACGAAATGCAGACTAACTTGCTATCTAGAACTCGTCTCGTTTTTTCTTCTCCATCTTCGTCAATGAATTTAATGGTTCGACCAAATGTTTCTAGACTAGGCGTAAGAGCGGTAAATATTCTTTCGCCAGAAGAAGATCCGCCTGAGGTTTTATAACTTGCGACTTCGTCCATCAGCAAAACAAATATCTGCTTACCAAGTAGAGCGTCAGAGTTACTATGTCCAACTTCAACTACGATAGAACCTTTAGTTCTAGATTTAAACTCGTCATTATTATTTTTATCTCGTGGTGTTAATAGGAAGATTTTACTCGCTTCGATACCGTCTGATATGAATTTATCTTGAAAATAAGGAGAGTGAAGGATTCTTGTTTTAATTTCATTAAAAGCAAGCGTAGCTTGTCCTGCTGCCGTAGCAACAGTTAGAATTGTAATCGGGTTTGAATCACTCAATCCATAAATGGCATAAGGGTTTCCACCAGGACATTCCAGGAGTCTCATAGCTTCGTATGCCATGATTATCCCACACAAAAAATCCTTGCCTGAATTGTGCGTTATAAGTCCTTGTGTAGTAAAGTTTTGTAACGATTTTTTGTGACTGACTGATAAGTCAAAAGTTCTTTTTATCCCAACTTTTTCTATGTTGCGTATTTTAGAAAATACTATCGGTTGTGTGTCTTTGGCAATAACTGTTTTTTTAAGTTTTATAGTTCTTTTTACTTGTTCTTGCTTTACGGTTAAACCTATTTCTTTTAAAAATGTATTTATATATTTTTTACTAGAAAAGTGCAATACATAACTTTTGATATGATATTCTCTTTTTGTGCCTTTTTCGTCAGTTATATATGAATTAACATTTTTGGTTCTTAATTGAGCAACTATACCAAACTTAACTAATAAAGATTGTACTTTGACAGACTGTTCTTTATTTACGCTAGAGAATTCAAAAGTTCCTTTGTTCCGTTTTAGTAGACATCCATCACAACTGAACAGTGCTCTCAAATATGCAGCTATAATATTTTTTGGACAATCCCAAAGAGCGTCTGGAACACATTTGTAATGACATGTTTTTCCTCTTAGTTCATGTTTACTTAATAGAGCTTGTAGATCGCTTTCTTTAGGACAACATGCTATTTTTTGTCGTGATTCGCAAAAGTATTTTTTATATTGTTTCTCTTTAGATGTTATTTTATATTGACAATCTGCCGAACGAGCACCTGTCCATGGATCTTTAAATACTTTAAGGTTGTCACTTATGTTCGCTATTCTTTTTGTGAAATCTTTTAAAATTTCTTTGTTAGCACATGTAAAAAATGTTGAAGATTGTGAGCAGTTCCCATCTGCTGTCATGTATCCTAATATTGCAGCTTCGTCTTCTGATATGGCATCAGATGTACCAAAAAACGGAATAGATTCGCAAATGGTTACTTTATCTTTTTTAGCATCAAGGTCTTCAAGATTGACCCAGCCACGTTGTGTCAGAAAAGGATGATTATTAGTACATTCTATTTCATGTCCTGAATTTGTTGTTAGTTTATAGACCTGTCTTTTGCCTTGATATATAATATCTGCATCCGGAACAATTTCCATTTTTTGTGAATTTTCGTTATATGTCCATGAATCTATTTTTCGTCTACCATTATCCCACAATTCACCAAATGTCCATTGATATCCAGTAGAGGGATCTACAATAGTTGCATCTTCGCTAACACATCGTCGTCCCCAAATTAAAATTAGTTGTCTAAATATTTCTTTTTCTTCAAATTTTGTCAGCAAGTCTCCTCTCTCTTCGGTATTACATCCTATATCCTTGCACATTTGGATTTCTTCTTCGGTTAAAACTATATTTTCATTACCAGCAGATCCTCTATAAAATATTTTTAGAATAAGTTTTTGCATAGGATACAACGTAATCCCTTGTCCACCAAGATTCAAATATTCTTCTTTTTCGCAAAAAGAAACGATATCAGGAATTGAGCCTCCAACACCATCTTTTGAGGACAACTCTGTTTTCATCTTTTGTATTAAATCTTTAACTGTTTTTTGCGGTTTTTTTGTTCTAGGCATTTCTAACTCCTTTTTAAGCTATTCTATTTCCTTCGTCTATAAAGAACCCAACCCTTTCAGAAACATCAGCAAATAATGTTTTGACTTGTATATCAAACGCTTCTAGATATTCATTTATATTGTTATATATAGTATTATTTAATACATGTAATTGTAAGTCTCTGACAAAATTGCTAATGCTATTTTCAGTTGTAAATCTTGTGGTTAGTTTGTTCTCCACTTCTGTTGTATTTGTTTTTATTCTATCAACTGGCTCGTTTATCGTAGATAAATTATCAATTTCATTTTGAAATAAACCAGTTAATTCAATAGAAACTTCATCTATAAGTTGAAGCTCATTTATCTGATCAGCTATATATTGATATTGTTCTGGTGAAATCATGCTGTCTATTCTCTCTATTAGTTTACGTTCCTATTATGTCCTGATAAAATGTGTATCCATATGTATCGTATTGATCTTTTTGTCTAATTCTAAAATGATATTCTTTCCCTCTAACTAAATATTTAGATGATGCACTCTGGTACATAACTTTTCTATCTATATAACTAGATGGAACCCCATCTGTAGGAATGGGTACAAATTCTTCTTCTTCTTTTTCATATAACCATCCTGTAGGAGACGCACTACTGTCAACAGAAAATAGTATTGGAGAGAAAGCACTATTTTCCGATACATCAATTTTAAAATGATATAAAGAATATAAATTAGATCTATTAATAATTAGTAATTTATGCTCCCAATATCCTTCTTCATAAATTAGACTTGACGGCAAGGTTATACTGTTGTCTTTTACCACATCTAATAACAATTGACTTATTTTGAAATTATTAGTGCTAAGGTACGATTCAAGACTGGAACTCCAATATCCAGTAACAGGAAGAGATAGAAGCTGAGATGATAACGATCCAAACATTGAGTTTATTAATCCACTTGTGTATGTCTTATATACAGCTACGGATTTAAGCAAAAGATCCGTCTCTGTTTTCAGATCTTGGCTATTTACTACAGTTCTTACTGCTTCATATGCTTCTGTCCATTTAAGTGTATATCTTCCTATAGCTTTAGCCATGTCCCACATCGCATCATTCCATATTTGATTTCTTATGTGTGTTGCCATTTGCTTCCTTAAAATACAGGTAAAGGTCTTATCTTATGCAAAGAGTTTATTGAGTAATCTCTGAACGCTTTAATTCCAGCAGTATATAGCAGTTTGCCCGCCTCGTCTTGTGCTATCTCGAATGATGTATATGCTGGAGTATTAGGCGGGAATGTCTCGGGATCTTTGTCTTTACTAAGATATCCAGGATAGATTGAAAAGCCATATGCTCCTTCACTAGCTAAAAAGTAACATAAGTCATACATTGTCTCTGGACTCATAAAACCTCTGCTGGTGTCAGAAATATCCATGTAGTTTGTTATCTGAAAATATGATCCATTGATAGCTACAGCTTGTGTCGCTTGCCAAGAACGCAAATTGCCAGGTAATGTTGGATCAATATCACGCAAATATAAGACTCTAGCTCCAAGATCTGTTGTGTAAAGCTTTCTAGGAGCCACCCCAAAATCCTGCTGAAGCTTTTCAGGATAGGGACTGCCAATAATCATTTCCGATTTATCGCGTCCAAGTTCACCAAATCTCTGGTCAAATCGTGTTGTAACATTATCATATACAGAAGTATATGACAGTATCGCTGCTGTAGGATTATACTTTCTTATGGTCCTACAGATAGCCGCATACACAGCATTAGTGCCATCTTGATATCCAGCAAACGAACCACATCTTGAACATCCGTTTAAACCCACAGAAGAATTAATCGCTGTTTTTATTATAGGGTCAACATAATTCGCAGATTGATACTTCTCAGTATCAATCCACACAGCTTGTGGTTTTAACCACTTGCAGTATTCATCAAATTGAGCCAAAGCATTAACAAAAGCAGAGGTCACTGTGCTATTGGGGCAATGTAAGTAACTGACTGAGGACGCATAATTTCCACTTGCTGGAACCCCGACATTAGCATCTATCACAGCCTCCATTGATCCACCAGCAAGGAAAGCAGCTTCAACATTTGTGTGATAATTTGGATAATGGGCTGGATCGCCAGGGTCCCGCTCTATGTGCCCAGTGTTGCCATCTCGGTATATCAAAGGACCGCCAGAGCTAATCCAGTTGTAAGTGTATCCAAAACTATATTCCATTTGGATAGGTATGCCGCCTAATTCTTCCTGCACTTTGAGTATATTGTCTATTGTGGCATCGTCTGAGGGATACACAAGCGGACCAGTAAGGAAGTTTGGGTTCCCAAGAGGCAAAGTATTAAATCCAAATCCCAGATATTCCTCCCAAACAGCTTTTAACTTATCATGATCACTGGCATACATCCTTCCTGGCCATGCAATTGCATTTGGGACAGGCTCCGTATAAACCGTATCAGTTGAAGGAGAAGCTGTGCGTGGTACAGCGTACCGAAACGAGGTGGTGTTCAACGGGTCTCCAAATAAAGCAATAGTCCAATCAAGATAAAGAGAACTAAATATATATGCTTCACCTATAGAAAATCCTTTGATTAAAGACTCAACAAATGGAGTCGGTCTGAGATATCCCTCAGTCGTTGGATTCGACATAGCCCCTGCACATGTAGCGTACCCTCCATTTAAAGCTAATCTACACCACATTTCTGAATCTAAGTCTCTGACTGAAAACGCTCCATCAAAATCTGCATTGTAGAAAAATATCCTTTGAGTATCAGTATTCCTGAAGAAAGAATCAGTAGACCTGTCTTGAAACCATCCCCAATATATTGAGTCACTCTGTAAATATGGGATAACTGGGTCAAGATAAGGGTCAACTAATATAGTTGATATAAGTTTAACATTCGTTCTTGGAATCGAATTATTGGCAGCATATAAAAGATCTTCTCTGTATTGTTCTTCCTTACTATTTGTGACAGCAGCATATGGATCTAACACGAAAGCTCCATTCATGTAAATCTGATTTTTAAGATTTTCTCCGTTATCAATAATAGCTTTTGCACTTTCAAGATTCGGACCATCTATCCTAGAACAGATAAGAGCGAGATCTAAAGCTTGATCATCATATTCGTACATTTCTTTTCTGTCAAAAAGAGGATTTAACATTTTTTTAGAAAACGTATGGTTTATTCTAGATATTCTAGATGTAGAAGAAATGATATCTCCACCATCATGAAACCCTCCAGGAACATTCATTCCCAAGATAATAACGCTCGTATCTGCATCTATAGCAGATTTGATGGTATTTTCTACTTCAGATTGAAAATCTTCATAACTTGGAAGTATTTCGGTTAGACTACAAGGCACTCCTATCTTGTTGGAACCATCAAGATCATATTTCTGAAGATAGTAGTCTGCCAATAATTCACTATCAGTATCATTTTCTCGATATACTATAAAAAGTTCACTCATATCTTACATTTCGGTAAAAACGAGTAAATTCCTTTTGACATACTCCATAGTTTAATTAAACTGTGGATTCTAGGATCAAACAACAATTGCTTTCTAAGGCAGAAAGTCTTACATCATCTAACCTAAGAGAAGATGTCCCTTCTCTTTTTATATTTTTAGCTGCATTTAAGTCTCTATCATGTCTAGTTTTACATGCATCACAAGTCCAAACACGATCTTTTAAAGTCAAATCTTTTTTCTTCCAACCACATTTATTACATAATTTAGAACTAGCAAAAAATCTATCCACTTTATGAACAACACAATTATTTTTACTTCCTTGGTATTCTAGAATGCTGAAAAACTCTCCAAGAGCTATGTCAGAAACCTTTCTACCCCACAACTTCTTCCAACCTCTTAGATTGAGATCTTCTATGAATATATAAGAGTGTTCTTTAGTCAACTTGTCAGCTAATTTGAAGAAATAGTCTCTTCTTTTATTAGTGATTTTTTCATGTCCTTTAGATAGATTAACTCTTGCTTTTTCTCTATTGTTAGATCCTTTCTTCTTGCTAGAGAGGGTTTTGTGTAGTTGTTTGATTAACTTTAGATTAGACTTAAAGAATTCAGGTGATTTTTCTTGAGTTCCATCTGACAACGTTAAAAAAGTTTTCAGCCCTACATCTATTCCTGTGATTTTACCCAGCTTAGAATTAGTAGAACTGTTCACTTTCTTATCAAATACAACGTAGAAATACATTCCTGAATCAGTACGTTTTATAGTTAATGTTTTTATTTTACCTTCTATATTTCTGCTATTAGAATACTTAAAAATTTTCTTTTGTATTTTGATTTTGTTTTCTTCTAACAATTTAAATCCTGCTTGTTTAAAGGTAATAGATTTATATTTTTTTACTTTTTTAAATTTAGGAGGTCTTGCTTTTTGTTTTTTCTTTATTTTACTGAAGAATTGTTTATAAGATCTATCAATTCTTTCTGTAATCGTTTGAATAACTTGTGCATCAACTAGTTTCCAGAATTTATATTTGTCTAATTTTTTTAATTTAGTTATGTGTTTTTGGAGTTGATAAACGTTTAGATACTTTTTATATAATTTATAATATTTTTTGTGTAGTGCAATGCAATGGTTCCATATAATACCTGCAATATCTATTTTATTGTTAAGATATTTAAGTTTTTTAGTGTTATATAGCTTGTATTTATAAGTTACTATCATTTTTTATTGTCTAAATAATTTTCTATTATTTGTCTAAACCTTTCTGCAAAGCTAGTTCCTCTCTCTTTAGCTTCTTTGTATATAGTATCATATTGTCTTTGTGTTATATAAAGATCGGTTCTAACCATTTTAGTTTTCTTCATTTTTTCCTTTCTAATTTAACATACATAATGTTTACGTATCATTCCTTTATTATTATCGGAAAAACATAAAATTTTGTTATAATAAGCTTCAGACAAAGAAATTGGTTTGATTCCTTGCATAAAAAAAAGCCCACCACATTGTGATGAGCTTTAAAAACGGTTTTATAGTTGTATTTTAAGTTTTTGAATTCAAGTCACACCCTACTCCACAGCTAAGCGTTATATTAGGATCATTGGCAACAGCATTAAGTTGATCTTTAACATCCGTACTCCCAAATCCTCCTTCCCCTCGTACTGTATCTGACAATTCGTCTACTTCTTCTATCTCCATAATTTCTGTTTTTCGTATAAGCATTTGACCTATTTTATCACCAGCTTTATATATCTTTGCCTCAGACATATATTTTTTGAATGTTTCTGATGCTTCTTCTTCGCTTTTTGCCCAAATGGTTCTATGAGCTTCAGAAGGACATTTAAACCTAAATCTATATTCCCCTCGATATCCTTGGTCACCAACAGCCACACAGTTAGCCAGGATCAAATCTGTTTTAGAAACGGAGGAACGGGCTACTAATTCTATATGATAGCCCACAGGAGGTTCTATAGCCAATCCTGTCTTATATTCTATATAAAGCATTCTCCATGTTCTTCCATTGTCATTCCCAGTTGGAATAACTTTAAGATCTCCATCATTGATAGCAACTAGATCGTATCCAGCATCATCGTCATGTGCTCTTTTAGGCAGTACTGCGTCTTTGTGTAACTTTTTGACTTTCATTTTTAATCCTTTCTTCGTTTAAGAACAGGCTGTCCAGCCGCAATTCCTGCAATTTTTGCAACCTTGTTCACGTATTAATTCATTACCGCATTCTTCGCATTCTTCGCCGTTTACTTTCTTCCCATCATCAATGTATTTTTTAAGAGATCTAGCTATAGCCTTTTCGAACGTTCCGAATGAAGCTGATTTCGTTTTTTCAAGTTGTTCTACAATAAATGATATGTCTGCTCCATGTCTAAGGCTGGCAGAAACCAATCTTGTAATAGCTTCTTCCATTTCTCCAGACTCGTCCATAATATTTTCAATTTCTGAACCGCTATTAGTAATAAGTTTATAATGACCTCTTTTAACTTTTTTGAGCATACCTGTTTTGTGAGATTTAGGTATTTGACCGTTTTTAAGAGCAAAAATCTCATATGGATCGTCAGACAATAATCCAACTATAGTAAGATAGTCTTGTCCTTTAACAGATATATGATATATATCGCATGGTAAAACTTTTGGTCTTTTAGGAGCATCGTGTTTATTGATGTTGTCAGAATCTCTTGTAACACAATTACTATCTTTGTCAATTAATACACCCGTTCTTGAGTTCTTGCGATACACTGTAATTCCTTTGAGTCCAGCCTTCCACGCCGCTTCATATATATTCATAACCTCTTCTACTGTAACGTTTTCTGTCAGGTTAATCGTACTGGAAATTGAGTGGTCTATGTTTTTTCCAGCTACTGCTTGCATTTGTATACGTTTTTTCCAGTCTATATCTTCAGCACAAGCTCCATACCAAGGAGACTTTGTAAGATCTGTTTCTCCTGTTATCTTCATCCACATTTTAACTTTAGGATGATAAACAATAAACTCTTCCCATGAATCTCCATTTTGATCTACAAAATCAACTCTAGCGTTTTTATCGTTAGGATTAATCTTTTTTCTTCTTTTATATTCCATTTTAAAAAGAGGTTCAATTCCAGAGGTTGTTTGAGTCAAGATTGACACACTCCCTGCCGGGGAAGACGTAAGAATGCCTATGTTCCTTCTACCATATTTTTTCATATCTTTATATAACTCTGGATCTTCTTCTTTAATTCTTAACAAAAATGGATTTTTCTTTTCAAGATTATGTTCCCATATTTTAAATGGTCCTAGCTCTTTAGCCATTTCTACAGAACTTCTATAACATCCTAGTTTCATTATTCTATAGATTTTTTTTGCTGTTTTTATTCCTTTGTTTGAATCGTATTTTAGACCTAAAGCGGCGAGAGTGTCTCCTAGTCCTGTAGACCCTGTTCCTGTTCTTCTTCCGGTCTCGCAAACTCTATATATTTCTTTCCAAAGAGATAATTCTGTTGCTTTTATAGCTTCTGGTTCTGGATCTTCTTCTACTTTTTTAATTATTCTATCTATATGTTCTAACTCAAGATCTATTACGTTATCCATAAATCTTTGAGCGATTTGAGCATCTTTATAAAATTGTTCAAAATCGAATTTTGCGTGTTTAGTAAAAGGATTCTCAACATAATTGAAAAGGTTCAACAAGAGTAATCTGCAAGAATCACATGGACTTAAAACCAATTCTGAACAAGGATTACATGAGACTGTAGCAAATCCATATTTAGCATAACAATCAGCAGGACTTTCTGAAATAATTTTATTCCAAAGCAAAATTCCAGGTTCTGCCATAGCGTGGGCGTTTTCGACAATTTGTCTCCAAACTTCTTTTGCATTTACTATACGAGATATTTTTGGAGTTTTAGAGTCTACTGGCCAACGCATCTCGTATTCTTCGTTTTTTTCAACGGCTTCAAGAAATTCATCTGTAAGCCTGATAGAGATATTAGCTCCAGTTACTTTAGTTAAATCTCTTTTGATTTTTGCAAATTTTAGAACCTCTGGATGGTGAATACTGATAGTTAATAAGGCGGCACCTCTGCGCCCACTTTGTCCTACTTCACGTATAGAATTAGAATATCTTTCCATAAAAGAAACAATACCAGTTGATGTTCTAGCAGCATTAGTCGTAGGCGTCCCGTCAGGACGAAGGTTTGAAATGTCAGTCCCGACTCCACCTCTACGTTTACATATTTGCACCATTTGTTGATCTGTATATAATATACCAGAATAGCTATCAAGAGGTGATGCTATCGCAAAACAGTTACTGAGCGTCACAAATTGATACGGATTCCCAATTCCATACATTAAAGAACCTTGAGGAACAATTTTTTTAAAATTCTGTATATATGACAATATCTCTTCAAAAGACATTGGGTTTTTAAACTTTTTCTTTTCTATTCTAGCTAATTCAGTAGCTATTCTAATATGCATTTTGTCTGGTGTATCTTCAAGGAGATTTTGTTTATTATCTCTTAATGCGTATTTGTCTAAAAAAACTTTTGCTGCTAATTTATCTCCATTGAAGTATTCTGTTGACTTTTTTAGAGATGAGTTATAATCGTAGATCTCCTGCTCCATATCGCTTTTACCTTTCATTTATCTGATATTTATATTTTATATTTGCTGCTATCGACTCTTATTTTAAATGATCTGGAAATTCTTCCTTTGTTTGTTTTCGAACATAACACTAATTTTCTTTTAACTTGGCTAGTTGTTAGTCTTTAACGACGAAATTTATTTCTTCTAGTTGAATCCCATTTGTTGTTTTGGCTCGTATTCGCTTCCGCATCCAAATTCTTTGTCTTTTGCTTCTTCAATGGCTTCATCGAAGTGTTCTTGTTTAACAATAGCTATATCGTTTTTATTCATACTTTTGTCTTCGATAGCTAATATGGCAGCATATTCTGAGATATGGAAAATGAATGCACCAGGCATGCCATCTGTTTTTTCGACTATTTCTTTTATATCTACATTTTTATGAAGTTTGAAGTTTTTTGTGAACACTTCAATCATCTTTTCTCTTTCTTTTGCTGCTGGAACATTGATTTCTATAACTTTATCGAACCTTCCAGGTCTGTTTTTAATCGCTTTTTCAACCTTATCTATCATGTTGGTAGTCGCAATAGTAATAACATTTTTGAATTCTTCTTGAAGACCGTCCATTCTGTTCATTAGTTCGATACACAAGTTCCCACCATTGCCACTAAAGTCTCTATCTTCTGCGATATAATCGATATCTTCAAGTATCAATAGAGTTGGTGACAAATCTTTTGCCATTTCACATATTCTTGAAACATCAGAAATGCGTCTTATATCTGACGGAAGAACATATATGATAGTCATAGGCATTTCATTCGCCAAAACTTTACATAACATTGTCTTGCCTGTCCCAGGAACTCCGCATAATATAATGCCTCGTTTGATTGATATTTTATTTTTAGCAAGAATGTCCCTATTGATATACAGATTGTTGACGTTTCTTTTTATGATCTTTTTGATTTTGGGAGCAATGATTATAGAACTCCAATCAGTTTTCTTATTTAATTCCAAAAAGCTGCAAAAAGGATTTATTTTTTGACCTTTATAGAAATTGTTTTCCTTGCTATAACTTAACCACTTTTCCCAAAAATCTTTTGGTTTTTTCAATGCAAAGATGCTATAGTTTTGCATTGATCCATCATAGTTTGGACTGGTATATATAGCTATCTTTTCTTTGGTTTTTTTGTTTTCCATCAATATGTAGGCTTTTTTATATATAGTAAAACTTTTGTCTGGCGAGCTATACGCTATACTCATTTTAGGTTCTACAACTGACGAATATTTAGAGATACAGAATTGATTAACTATTTTATAATCATTATTTTTTAGAAAAGTTTTCAATTGGTACTGCAATATGTTATGAATGTAGAAACTAGAGTTCATGTCTACAGACTGATATTTCTTATTGTTAAAGAATTTTGTAAGTTTTAATACTCCAAGATCATCGTTTGAAAATATGTCTGAAATCTGACTTAAATTTGCATCAAATAATTTTACTTTAGAATCTTTGGTTTTAGATAAAGACGACTGCGGACCAGAGGCAGTTACCTGTTGAACTCCATCATCATGATCATCGAATCCCTCATATCCGTCAGCGTACCCTTCGTTTATATCTGTCATTTTGTTTCCTTATATAGCGTTGAATTACCATATTATAGCAGACGATGTAATCACTTTTTTCTGTTAATTTTAGACTGGATATTCCGAGAGAATAATCTTTCTACAAAATATTCTCTAGTATTTTCCGGATAATATGGTTTTAATTTTTTGACAACTTTATCGAGAGGAAGACGGTTTTTCAAAAAGTTACTGTCAGAACAGTTGATAATTGTTCTACCACCAGCACTTTTAGCGATCCATTTTAATCCTCTAGAACAGTTGGGTAATGTGTGTTTTTTATGATGATTGTTATTCCCATAGAAATCTGTTATACCATCTCTATATTGACAATCAAAACCTATCAAAACAATGGGATCGCACCCCAAAGCATGAGCAAATTGATATGCTAGTGGTCCAGTACTGCCCTTTCCAAAAAGGACCATCGGATTAGGAGGTAATCTAAATGGTCCCGGCATAAGTTTAAATTGGTATGCGATCCCTCGTGGATCAGAAGCATTCCTGCTGTATTTGACAGCTTTCAATTTAGGCAAGGCGGCTCTTTCCGTTAACCACAATTCTATATCTTGCCACATCAATACGGTAGGATCTATAGCTTTAAATGCTCTATTAATCCCTATCGTAAAAGTACCTTTTAATAAAGATGCGACATCATAGTCATTGACTGACGGACCATTTCCTATAACGAAACCTGGCAGTCCTCGCATTGTACTCTTCCAACGTCTGACTGTCAGTCTCGACTTTTTAGATACATGTACCACTTTTTTATTTAACATTACTTTCTTTAGGGGTTTTCTTCTATGGTTCTAACTCTACATCCCAATATCCAAATTCGTTCCACTGGTCAGTACGAATAAAGTTCTTCCACTCTTCTGGACGTTCTTGGTGAGCATAAGTATACAGCGGGCTATAATGAGGCTCTTTGGGAGCCTTAAGTAATTTAAGTCCTGCTTCTTTTGGAGTTCTTCCTCCTTTTTTAACGTTTATTTCAAACGTAGAAATAACAACATTATCCCAGGTGGTTAAGCCTCCACGACATTTTTGGCACAATATGATCTATCGTCCCAGTTCTAGATGTTACTTTTTTATTGGAATACTGACAACGGTATCCGTCTCTTATCAAGAGATTCCTTCTTGTAAGTCTAACTCTTGTGTGCGGTATTCTGTTATATTCCGTAAGAACGACAATTCTTGGAAGTCTAACTTTAAATCTATTAACATGAATCCAGTCGTAACCATAATCTCCCTCATCTTCAACAGTAATAGAAAAAAGATCAAACCATTCTTCCCATGTTAAATGTTGGAATGTCTCGTTATCTACGTATTTTGCTCGAAGCGAGAACACTTTATTTAAAGTATTCTTAAAAGGTTCTACGCAAATAGCGTCTAAGCTTTTATTTAAAACAAGCGTAGGACTATTTATTACGTTACTGTTTTGTACTGTCATTGTTCAAAATCCTATTAACTTCATTTATGAACTTTTCATTTTTATCTACAAAATGTATCTCAAGTATATTATCGTATTCTTTAGCGTGTTTTACCATTATGTTTGCAACTGAGAGATATTCTAAAGATCCGACTCCAGTTCCCAATGCTGTCATCGCTACAGATTCTATATCATCTAATAATAATTGTTCAAATACGCTTTTTATTGCTTTCGAAATTATATTTAAACTCGTATATCCACCAGGATATTTCATGGTTACAGCATGATAAATATATTTTACATTATTTATAGATAAATCGCCAGGTCCAGTCACGTAACATTCGCCTGCTTCTTTGAGCTTATTTTTGCATATCCTTCTCGCTTCATTTTGTATCTCTATACCACCAGCGCGAAGAATAGATCCAGCGACTCCTCCACCCATAAAACCAATACCATTCGCGGCGTTGATTATTACATCCGTATGTACGTCAACTATATCTCCCACAAAAGCTTTTATCATTTTTTTGCCCTAGAATAAAGGATTACTATTTTTACATTTTTCTATTATATCAAGAATATTATCACTAAAATAATTTGGATTGACTTCTATTCTAGTTTTTAGCCTCTTCAAAACGCTTTGATGTATCTGACTAATTCTTGATTCAGAAATTTTGAGTTGTTTGGCTATTTCTTTCATAGTCAATTTTTCGTAGTAGTATAAGTAGACAATGTTTTTCTCTAACTTCGTAAATCTTCTGCCAATAAGTTTATTCAAGAATTCCATTCTCACCATTTTACTATCAGGCGATGCGTCTTTGTGAGACTCAAGGTATTCATTAAAATCTTTTTTGTTGTCATTGTCATCTATGTTAGGATTAGAACATGATTCTATACTAAAAATAGATCTTGCACGAAATTTCTCAGGATGACTGTTATAGTCTTGCTCATCAATACCAAGGTTTTTTAATGCATCTGATTTCGTTATTTTTTCACTACTAGCGTTTTGAAGCTTATCTTGCTCTTTTTGTATTGTAGTTTCTCTTATTCTTACACTTCTGGGAACCCAATCTTCTTTCCTCAGTCCATCTAACATTGCTCCTTTGATTCTAATATAAGCATATGTCTCAAATTTATTGCCCATCGTAACATCAAAGTTTTCTATAGCTTTATACAAACCGGCAACTCCATGAGATGCTAATTCTGGTTGAGAAACATGACCGTTCAATTTTCTAGATAATGTTGTTGCAATTTTATTTACGAAGGTGAAATAATATTCAACTAATTTGTTTTTACTTTTGTCGTCTCTTTCTTTTAAATAAACGTCCCAAACATCAAAAATATTTTCAACTTTCATACGACCTCCTATTATAAGGTTAATATTATGGTGCGACAAGAATTGCATCAGTCTAAGAGTTCATCGAATCTACTATAGTAATATACGACAAATCTTTAACACATATTTAAAAAAATAACATAAACTTCAAATATGTGACTGGAAAAAAGATATAATAATAAATTAATCATAAATATAAATCGGGAAAATCTTAAATTCCCCGATTTTGTTGAAAAAGTTTATGTTAAAAACCATAAAAATAGAGACAATCGGGAATTGAGATAAAATCCCGATTTTTATCTTAATTGTAATACAGACGAAAGGATGAACCAATGATAACATCAATACTAGATAATGATTTGTATAAGGCAACGCAGCAGAATGCAGTAATTAAGCTATATCCTGACGCAAATGTCAGATATGCGTTCTTCAACAGAGGAGGAACTGTTTTCCCAGAAGGATTCGCATCCAAACTCAGAAGAGAAGTAAACGCAATGGCATGTGTGTCAAATCTAACTCCGGCTCAAATAAAATGGCTAAAAAAGAACTGTTCATTTCTCCCTGATCCTTATATAGAGTTTTTCGCTGGATATAGATATAACCCAGAAGAAGTAAGTATAGTTCAAAATGGTGGAGAATTGTCCATTATCATAGAAGGTCCGTGGTATAGAACAATTCTTTGGGAAGTTCCACTCATGGCTCTTATTAGCGAACTATATTTCGAGATGACAGTTGGAAAACCACCAAATACTGATTGCCGCGACAAGGGCAATTACCTCGACATAGCTAGGAAAAAAGGCGAAGAGTTAGAAAAGATGGGAGCATACTTCGCTGACTTCGGTACTCGTAGACGCTTTTCTTCCATGGTTCAAGATCGTGTCGTTAACGAACTAAAAACATCAAAAACTTTCATTGGAACAAGTAATATGTATTTGGCGTATTACCACAATGTCAAGCCCATTGGAACAGAAGCTCACGAATTCATCATGTTCCACGCCGCCAAATATGGCTACAGAATGGCTAACTCAATCGCTCTTGGACGATGGGTTGATGTCTATCACGGCGATCTCGGTATCGCATTAACGGATACATTCACAACCGATGACTTCTTCAAGTCGTTTGACATGATGTATGCTAAATTGTTTGATGGACTAAGACATGATTCTGGCGATGCAATAGTTTTCGCAACAAAAGCTATCGCCCATTATAAGAAGCTCGGAATCGATCCTTTATCGAAAACTATCATCTTCTCCGATGGATTAAATATCGATGAAGTAAAAAGAATTCACGAATTCTGCAAAGGAAAAGTTAAAGACGGTTACGGCATTGGGACTCACTTTTCTAACGATGTCGGAGTAAAACCTCTTAACATGGTTATTAAAATGGTTGCGGCTCAACCCAACGGAGAAGAACCTTGGGTTGATACATGCAAACTATCTGATGTCAAAGGAAAACATACAGGAGCAAGCGAAGCAATCGAGCTTTGCAAAAGAACATTAGGAATCAAATAATGAAAATAGTAATCGCACAAACCAATACCACGCCTTTGGACTTTCAAGGGAATACAGATCAAATTAAACTAGCTATGGAAACGGCTCGTGCTGATACAACTATCAGCTTAGTCGTAACGCCTGAACTTTCAATTCCAGGCTATCTTGTAAAAGATCTAATGTACAACCATGATTTTGTTGAACAGAATTTAAGATGGCTACAAGAGATCGTGGTGTTCTCGGCTGGCAGTCAATACTTCACCGTTGTCGGATACATCGACAAAAACTATAATGGTCGAGGTAAGCCTTTTCGTAACATGCTTGCTGTCATTGAAAACGGAACCGTTGTAGCTCGATATCAAAAACAACTATTACCGTTCTACGATGTATTTGACGAAGGAAGATACTTCGAACCAGGTAATAAATTAGCTGTTGTCGAAATAGACGGAGAAAAATGGGGATTGGCAATATGCGAGGATATTTGGAACGATAAAGATACTGATGATTATAACTACAAAACTAACCCGCTTGCTCAATACCGTGAAATGGGTGTTAACAATATCATTAGTATTAACAGTTCTCCGTATGTTATGGACAAGCCTCCTCAACGAGTTAAAACTCTAAGAGAAAGTTTCGCAAAAGGAATTTTAATCTACGCTAATCAAATTGGCGGTCAAGATGATCTAGTTTTTGATGGTCATAGTCTTATCGTAGAAGATGGGAGAGTCACATATAAAGCAGAACGAACTATTGATTCTACATCTCATGTCTGCACAATAGGCAACGAACACTATATAGATGTAGACGTAATGGAAAAAGTAAAAGGGAGTGAAGAAGACCAGATTGGATTACTTTGGGATATGCTTATTCTCGGATTGAGAGATTATATCAAAAAGAGCGGATTCAATTCTGTCGTTTTCGGAAGCTCTGGCGGAATCGATTCAGCCGTTATTGCAGCATTAGCTTGCGATGCTATCGGAGCAGAAAACGTTTACGGAATAAGGATGCCAAGCATCCACAGTAGCGATCACTCCGTAGACGATGCAAAGAAATTACAAAAGAATCTTCAATTCAACGATTCTCTTCTTCCCATCAAACATACAGAACTGTTACATGAATATAACAATATATTCGAGGCATTAATATTTGATAAAGGATACAACGATGTAGCAGACCAAAATATGCAAGCTAGAATTCGCGGAGCAGCCGCA
>Ga0233412_10000397_pt1 | contig 25551 bp, 18 predicted proteins | sample Na_anoxic_4_MG_FD_180667 | JGI IMG/M metagenome (GOLD analysis project Ga0233412, IMG submission 180667) | Seawater microbial communities from Saanich Inlet, British Columbia, Canada - Na_anoxic_4_MG | ecosystem: Environmental > Aquatic > Marine > Inlet | place: Canada: British Columbia...
TAGTTCGTTCTGTAGAGTTGAGGTTGTTTTAGTTTAACGTCCCACCTTAGCAAACATTCCTTGGAAAATTTCTTCGATTGCACCTATTACGGCATATTGGTCATCACCCCAGTTTGATTTGTGTTTATTAATAATCTTATCCACGACAAATCTTAAATCTTTTTCTAGTAAATCCCATTTATCTGAACCTTCATTTTCCCACCAGTTATCATCCTCATTAATTTTATTAACAATTCTTTTTAACTGTTCTTCTGATATAATTATTTTTTTTGCCATTAGACCAATACTTTTTCTAATTTTTTCTTTTTCATTTTAGATAAGGACTTAACCTTCTTAATTAGAAGGCCAAGTCTTTTATCTATTTGTTTATATGTAAGTTCTTTCTTTTCCATATATTTTTAATACCCACCACCAGATGACATAGTTTGTGTTACTACATTTGTTGGTTCTGCATAATTGTTGTTATTTCTTGGTGAATGTGATTCACAAGCCATATAACAAACTCTATTATTTACCATATGAGTGTGGTATCCAGTACAACCTCTAGCACCAGCATCTGATAAGGCTTCCGCGATTGTTTGATAACATGGTTCACCATCTATATATTTAATCTCATCACTTTCACACCCAGAAGGAACACTCACAGTGCTAAGAACAGTAATCCCTCTTTGAGTATAGGTACTTTCAGTTTCAGAAACATTACATATTTCACTATTAACTAAAGATGATAATCTTCTATTAGTGTAACTTAACGAACTTTCAACTTGTTTATTTACACCAAAAACATTATAAAGTGGGAACCATGTGTCGGTACCATCACAACAATTTGTACTACAATCCTGTACTGTTATTGGTTTTGTTGCTTTCATAATATAACTTTCACAACACATAACTACTGGTGCTGCTTGATTTGGGTTTACGGATATCCCATCGACGTTGATGTTGTTAACATTACAATTAAACCAACCACCACAACCACCTAAACAAGCTGTGAGACTATCGTAAGATACGTCATCTAATGTTGGTGTACTTTCACTTTGGGGTACACAAGATTTTTGATATTCACCTACTAGTGAGTTTAATGTTGTTTGACATATGTACGTCTTATTGGTTGTAACTACAGTGTTTCTTGGACCACCAGTACTTGTTGGTGGTGTATCGGGTAAACAAACTGCCTCACCAGTAGTTTTTACTACTGGAGGTAAGAATGAAGGTCTGGACCCATCCCCACCAATAGTATCACAACGTTGTATACACTCTATTAGAGTAGAGAATCCACCACTATTACCCTCTAGTTCAATACAAAGACCATCAACACATGTATATGTAGTTAATGGATTTTGTTCGTTAGAATTCCATCTATAGTTATTTGGTTGGTCACCCTCTTTAGATAAACAACCATCAAATAAATTGTGGCCCTTATTACCATTATCAGACTCACAGCTATAAGATTTAATTTCTAGTAGTTGTATCGTCTTGTCTATTTCTGAGGTTACTTGCCCTAATTCTTTTTTTGTAAAATCTGAAACCATAACTGAAATATGAGGTGAATTACCCACAAATATCGTGGTTCCTCTGTATGATGAACATGAACAAGTATTATAATCCCAAACTAAACCTTGGGGACAATTTTCACTTAAACACCTATTACTTTTTCCTGCCTGGGTTTGTGAGTTATTTGGGTCCGAACAATTACTTATTGTGTAATTATAAGGGTCATTACATGTACAAGCCATACCTGCTCTACATGGTTTTATAGTTATTACTCTGTATCTAACGTATGTAGTTGGGTCTTCAATTATTGACCCTATTAATGAGTTAGTTGGTGTTAAACCATCTACAGTTATACAACAATTTACTGACTGTGTTAAAGGTTCTGCCTGTGTATTCTGACCAACATTACATACAGGTACCGCGTATACACTTTTACAAGTTGTATTCAGTGAGCTATTTGGTTTACAATTATCTAAACATTCTTGTTCTGTGATGTAACCACTAGTCCCACTTATCTCAACACAAGAAAGGGTAGTGTTATTAGCACAACTACAAATCGCACCACCCAAACCAAAGATTAAAGACATGTTATAATGGAGTTCGAGTGTTGATTTCATCTGAGTCCAGGTTTGTCCAATAGTAAGTCCTATACCCAAACCATTCGCTGTATTTAGTAAATCTGTAAAATTAGTAAATGGGCTCTGCATTGCTGGGTCTGGACAATTACTACAAGAGACATGCGTTGATACAAAAATCCCAAACCCGTTTACTCCAAGACATTGAGATGGAGTAATAGTATATGTACCTTCATACTTATAACCAGTCCAATTTGTCATAATATTATTTAAGGACAACCAGTCAAATGCACTATAGGGACCGAATACTGTTGGTGGCATTAAAATTTGTGTAGGACAACTCGTATTAGTACTTGTTGTTTCTGTTACACAAGACCAAGAAGTACAATCATTAGTACATTCAGATTCACACTCATCCAAAGCTGATAAATATCCATTATTAATTGCTGTTTGATACGTATATTGACCTATTCCGGTACCTGGGTCTACACACATAATTGTGGTAGAACCTGGTGGGTTAGGTATACAATCATAACTTTCTGGTACACCTATAGAACAACCACAAACACCTTCAGCTCCTGTAATATTATTAATAGAACCAGTATTAAATATCGCACCAACGTTATTATATGGTACAGGTGCAATACTCAGGGTTGGTGTTTCTATCACTTCGTATAATAGACCACTTTGACTAACAACATAAGCTACTTGGTCAGGCCCAATATTACAAACTATACCATCAAATTTATCGGTACCTCCACTTAATAAACCAGAAGGTATTGTGTATTCATCTAAAAGAACACCATTATAATTATATTTTCCTAGTTTATAGTTTGGTGCAGCAGGTCCCGTTGTGCCGTCATTATCATATAAAACTAACATTAGGTTAGTAGTAACGTCAAAACTTATATCACCAGTACATTTGTAACCACCCGGTAACGTGAAAAGGGTTGTTATTGATGCTGTTGTATTAGTAGCGTTAACTAAATCTATTTCATAAACACCAAACTCTGCACTTAATAATTTAAATTGTGTTGCGTTAGTCAAACCTTTACCTATGGTTTGTCCTAAACTTATAGTTCTATTAAGAGTTGGTACTACATTTGAAGATACGTACCATTCTTTTATTTCATTTGGTTTATAAGTGAACACTAGCATGTCTGGTGGTGTTGGTAAAACTGGTGATTGCCAGTATGAAACGTCCTCAAATGTGTAACCAGGGTCTGTAAATAGAGATTGTGATATGTTAGTTGCCATATCGTAGTAGTATACACCACTATCTATCGCTGTAGGAGTATCACTAACACTTAGTAATATAGGACATTGTGGTATGATTACTGTTTCACAACATCCCGTACTACAAGAATAATACCCACTTGGTGTTCCAGGATAAATATTACTACCTGTATTCCCCGTACCTAATATCCAAGTACATTCACAGTCTGGTGCTACTAATTGGTTACATTGCCATTCATGACAATCTGATACACATAAATTATAAGCGTTATATCCTGTAAACGCACCAAGACCATTACCTGGGTCCACACAACCAGTAACCGTACAATCATATGTTACTTCTGGGTTACAACAGTATTGTTCACACATTCCCGAACTAACATATGCTCCTAAAGGATAACCTATTACCGGTACACATTCACAATCCACACTTGTACATAAACAAGGTTCTATAGTTACATTCCAACCATTAGTTACACCAGCTGGTAACATCCCTACAAGGTCTGCTGGGGTAGTTAAAACTGTAACATTAAAATTATATGGTGATGCTGACGCAACACTAACAAAAGATTCCCAAGTATTATATTCCAACCCAGAATTAACATACATATGACCTATACTAATTAATCTAAATTGTGGGTAACCATTTGGTCCAATACATATATCAGTTGGTAGACTTATAGCTCCATTGTATACTGTAGAGTTTATTTCATAAGTTGCTGTACTGTACGGTACACTAGCATCCCAATATATATGATTTGTAAATGTATTTTCCACTTGTGCCGTAGGTGAAAGTAATCCCAGTGTTGTTGTTAAAGTATCACTAGTAAAAGGATAAGTAATTGGATTTGTTGTAAATGGTATACCAACTTGATTACCTCCTGTACCTGGTGCTATTGTGTCTATAGGGCCTAATGAGTCACCACAACTATTAGTTGTACTACCAGACTCACAATCATATGTTATTGGGTTACAATCTAAGAAATATTGACAATTAGGGTCACTTAGACAATTATTACAGTCATTTAGTGTTGTAAAGAATGGTATAGCAGATGGTGCTGCTGGTATACATTGACCGACTGCACTACATGTATAACCTGATTGTGGTGTTGGACAACAGTCTGGTTCACATAAAACTTCAGTAGCGTATGTACCACCAGTACCCCATTGTTGTACACAATAACAATCGTCACCGTTACAACAATCTTCAAGTTTTGTCATACATTGGAAATTTAATCCCGCTGGATTGAAGAATGTGTCTAGTGTTTGACAAGCTGAGGAGTAAGACATTAAAGTTGTTACTGGTGCTCCAGCTGCGACAGCCGCTCCATAAAAATCATTCCATGTTGGGTACTCCCAATATCCTGAATTTAGGTTAAGTATTCCATTTCCACCGGTTAACTGTGGATGAGCAATCCACCAAATTCTTTTATAAGGTCTATAGTTAATAGAAACTCCACTAAATTGGTGGTAACAATCCTCCCAATTGTATGTTGTAGCACTCATATTACCCCATACATTATTCCAAGTTATTGGTGGGATTGGGTAGGTATTCAAAGTACCAGCCGCAATTCCCGTAGTATGATTAAATCTATTCTCTATAAAGTTTTGGTTTGGTAGATTCATTCTATAAAAGTCTACCACATCATGTGGTGTACCAAATAAACCTAAATTTGGGTCAGTTCCACAAGTTGGTTCGTATGGTCCATTATCAAAACAATTCCATGATGTACCACTTACACTACCACAATCACATGGTCCTGTATTATTAGTTAACGCACTTAAACATTCAGCTTCATTTGAATAGGTACCACCACTACCTTCTACCTCGATACAATCACACTCAATAGTTAAACATCTACAAGGTGTCACACAAGTATCTAAAGAAGTACCAGACATATAAGCCAATGAATTACTTATAATATCATAACTCATACCTGAACTTACACCAGATAATCCTTGTCCAATTAAATCCTGTATAAAGTAATTCCATTGTCCATAACTAATACCGTTATTTAGTGTAGCGTAATCAAAAGCTTGTAACTGCATTAACGGACCACCGTTTGGTCCTAAACAAGGATTATTTAATGTATTGACTAAAATATCTGATTCGTAATACAATGTGGTTACATCTACATTAGGGTAATTTTGTGTAACATAATTAGCTGCCTCTACAGAGTTACTATATTGTACCCCTATATTTATATTAGTTTTACCACTACAAGAACTTATTTCATAACCTTCAGTACAATCCCAAGTATTAGCACAACAGGTAGTATAAGCTTCACCAGAAGTTGTGTAAGGTCCAGTCCAAGTATTTGGTACTGTTGGGTATAGTCCATTTTCACATTGTACACCACAAGGTTCACCTTCACATATACATTTGTTAGTGTGTATGTAGGTATAGTTCATATTTGGTGGTGTGTTGTAGAAAGCATTTAGTTCACTGATAACGTCATTCCAACTCATGGTTAAATCTACCGTTACCCCAACCATTATAGCTGTTTGTATAAAATCATTATATGTAAACCATGGTCCACCTGGTAGTATAACAGATTCTATTTGGTCTGTTTTAAAGACGAAATACCCACTTGGTCCTAAACAACAATCGTAATACCACGGATTATTAGTTCCATTTGGTCCAAATGTATTCCACTCATACTCATCTTCAAATTTTAGTGTACTCAAATTAGTAAATTGGTATCCGTTGGTCGCATCAGCTATTGCCTCATTAATGGTTTGTAATCCTGGTGTTCCGTTAACGCCACTGTCAACAATAAAACTTGTTAGTGTTCTTCCGGAACAGTAATCCAGTCTATTTTCTGGTGTACACCACCAAGTAGAAACACAACTATCATTACATATTGTTTCAGAAGAATAAGTTAACCCAGTATATGGATACTGTGTACACCCACTATTTGTACCACCACTACATGGTGATGAGCATTCCCAAGATTTACAATCAGCACTACATGCTGAGTAAGTTGTAAAAGTACTTCCAGTACCACCTACCGATTGACAACCCCAAAGTTGTGGTCCTGTTGTTGCGTCATAACCAAAACATTCATATGATGTACAAAGTGCTAAACAATCCACTTCAAGTGAGAACGTACCACCAGTACCAGTTTGTACTTCACACGGACCAGCACCTACTGTGGTTGCACTTACATTACCACAATTAAATGATTGACAAACTTGTTCACAATCAAATAAAGTATTAAATGTACTAGCTGTCCCAAATGTTGCCAATTCACAACCAGTATTAGTACAAGTGAAATATTGACAATCAGTAGAACCTGATTGACAATCAGTTTGACTTGAATAAGGTAGTTGTGCTGTTGGTTGTGTACAACCTGAGATACAACCTGTATTACCCGAAGCTGAGTAATTTATACTTGTACCTTGAGTTAAAAAAGATTCTAAGTCATTTTGGAATACTTGATTAGTGAAAGTTGGGAAGGAGACATTGTACCCCCACCCTTTTCTTGCTAAGTATCCGTAACCTTCTTGTACATAAGGATTTTCTGGTAATTCTAAAGCTGTTAAAGACGCAACTGGACATAGTGCTGGTGTTCCACCTAAAGTACCACCCAATGGGGCTGTTCTAGGTGCTGTCCCACTAATCCAAGTACCATTAGGTGTTGGGTTACCAAAAACATCGGTTTGGTTTCCTTCGTCTATTGATGCAACAACATTTAATGCAAACTGTCCAGGGTTAGCATAGCCAGGACCTGGTATGGTAATGTAAGATGGTTCATAGTTAGGTACTAGAACTCCTATCCCACCACTTGGGTATACAAAAGATTTTAAATCACCCGTATTTCCAGTTACAGTATCCCATGTAGCTGTAAAACCATTATAGTCAGGTTTCCAAGTATTAGTTGGTTGGTATGAGTATGTAACGACACCTCCGGAATATTGTGGGTCAATATAAAAGTTTGTTTGGTTGTTAGGATAAGCATGCTGGGGGTGATATAGTGTACTAGCCTCATCAATAAATAATACATTTAATATATTAGAATCATAACCAACAGGGTCTGGTAATCCTTTTGTTAAGATGGAATTTCCATTTGCACCAAATAGTCCTGTGGTTTGTCCTGATGCAGTTTGGTCCCACCATACATCATAAACACCCTCATCGTAAGCCCATTGTAGGACGTTATTAGCAGTTGCTTGGCTACCAACTGAAACTGTACCACCAGTAAATTCACCAGTATATGGTATACTAGCCCAACTAAGCCATCTTTCATCATTAGCTAAAACATGTCTTATATTTCCACTCCAACCAGATAAAGTTTGTGTCCACCCACTTACACCGATAAACGCATCTATTATATTTGACTCACCCATTGATGTTGTATCGTAATAAGCAAATATGTCCGTATCTGAGGATATTAACCCAACGTTACATCCCCAACTAACACATTCATTTTGACAATCGGTTAAAGAGGTTGCTGAACTAGTATAGTCGAAGAAAGTTCCTCCAGTACCGTAGAATGGTGCGTTCCATAGTTCACAACAATTTGTCGTACACTCATATGAAACACATATGTCTTGACAATCAGTTGTCGATGAGTAGGTATAACCACTACCTTCATAGCCAACACACCCATTAGTTAAACATTCGTAGGATATACAACTTCCCGTACATAATGCTTCGGTTAAGTAAGTTCCACCCGAACCTACATATTGTGAACAACCCCAATTACCACAGGTGTATGAAGTACATGCGCTATAACATAGACTAGCATCTGTAAACGTACCACCAGTACCATAATAATTAGGGGACTGCCCTATTATTGCTGTACTTGCTGGTGGATTAAATTCTGTACACCCAGTACTTGTACAATTGTAGGATATACAACTTCCAGTACATTGGGTTAATGAGGTGAATGGTGTCACTGTTGAAGCTGTTGTACAACCACTGTCACCACATTGGTAATATGTTATTCCTGTTGTACTACCGCTACCACACACTTCTTCACATTCTGTCATACTAGTAAACACATTATTGTTTGTATAACCAGTACCTTCTATTATTGAACATCCACCAGAAACATTTGGATTAAGTACCACGGTACATCCCGTTGTTGTTATACAAGCTCCTTGACAAGAATCATATATCCAGTCTCTTTCGTATATCCAATTATTAGTTAAAGCGTTTGGTACAGTAACTGGATTCCAAGTACCATTAACACCACTATTAAATGATTGGACATTAACTTGTAGTTGGTTGCACACAAATGGGTGTGTGTCGAATATGTGTGTACTTACACCACAATCACACCAATCATAACAAGTATGGAAGAATTTGGCGGAATCATTGATGCCACTACTCCAAGTGATTCGTGACTTACCAGCTGGTTGACCCCCATTAGGTGCACCATTAGGGAAAGCAGCTGTCCAATAATCTGATGCTGCATACATTACTTGCCAATATGTTGCATTATAATCTATATTTGGGAAATTATTAGTTCCTGGGTCTGCGACAGAACTAACCATCAAACCTTCACCATTGAAGAAATCTATAACTGCCTCCCAAGTGTCCGACATACTTTGAACTGGGTAGGTACCTTGAGACACGCCATTAATGCTCCATTGTACACCTCCTGCTCCAAACGAAACATACCCATCACCAACAGTGAATCTTAGTGGTGCACCCATTTTTTGGTATGTGTCTCCACCATTCCAATAACCCAGCTTATCTGATACACATGGGTATGGATTAGTTCCTAGGGTAGTACTAAATCCATTCCAACCCCAATACGCAGGTTGGGTAATAGGAAAAAGTGTTGTAACCCAAGGCATATTTGCTGGGTCTTCCACATTGTAACCCGTTTGCTGAAAGTTTAACTGTCTAGGTAATAAACTTGACCCAGGGTGTAGTGTTTGTGAACCATTTGTTTTTGGTGCGTAGTATGGTGTTTCTCTAACCCTACAATCAGGAATACCTGGAGCAGTAACGTAGTTTCCCATATATTGACCACCATTAGGTAATGGGATAGGGTCCAAAGCTGGATTTTCCCAACCATAGGCACCACCCAATCCAGCTGCCACCCTATAAGGGTCAGGGTATTCTGCTAGTAGTTCACCAAATACCGTATATGGGATTGGTTCGTCTATGTAATGTCCCTGATAACAATCAGTAAGAAAACAAATACCATTAGAACAAGTAGTTGGTAGTGATGTTGGTTCTGATAGTTCACTGGTTGATGATATGGTATTCGCTGTATATATTTGTGGTGTGAAGTTAGTTGTTATATCTAACACTGTATCATAATCACCAACATTAAAAGGTCCAACTATATCAACACCAAGTGCTTTATATTTAAATGCTCCAGGAACTACTTCGTCACCTGGTGTCAGTCCATTTAGGATGTCTCCCATAGCGTACATCTCAACTGTAATGGTGTGTTCTCCAGGTGCTAATTCACATCTATGCATCCACCACAACCTACTTTCATTACCACTACCTGTACCATTAATCACATCTTGATTACTTGATGGGGATGGTTGTCCATTAGGGTTAAATGCTCTATTCGCTACTTGTGGTCTTGAGGTATCTATTTGTATCACACCATCAATCCCTATATGATAGTATTCAGAACTACCAACACCAATATAGTAAACTTTATTTGTTGTACCAGTTACTGTAATACATTTTGAGGTACCTACCCAACCAGCACCACCATAACCTTTGTATAGGGGACCATATTCTGGGTCATAACTCCAATGACTAGTATCAGCTTTATAATTTAAGGTCACGTTTCTAGCTGTAGGGTCCATCTGAGATGTATCTATACTACCTGGAAATGCACCTACCTTATTTAATCTACCTTCAAAAAGATAATTTCCAGTAGCTCCCCAGAAACCACTACCTACTGATGCACTTGGTCCTTGTAGGTCTGTGAAGGTCGAACAATCATCGTTTAAACAAAATCTTGTACCATCTACACCCCACGAAGATTGTTGATTACCACTATTACTTACCCCTTCTACTTGTGAACCAGCCAACATAGCACTTCCACCACCATAAAAAGCACCCTGACCGTAAGTCTCCTCTTGTGTATTGGAATTGTAGCCGATAGGTTGAAATGCTACTTTCCACTGACAAGTATCACCTAAACGATTACTTTGGATTGCAGTATTATTATCTTCTTCATATCTATATTCGTTTAGGTTTCCTCCAACGGTTGTACCAGGAATGTATGGGCCAAAATATCCCGTACCACCAATGTCTGCGGTATAACCTGTTATACAAACACAAGATGTCTGACAAGAGTATGAAATACAATCTGCGGAACAAGCTGAAAAACTTTCGTAAGCACCACCACTACCCAAAACACTTTCACACCCCCTGTTGTTACAATTATAGGTATAAGCTGAACTAGTTATACAATCTGGTGATTGTGCACCACCTCTGAAAAGCATCTGATATTGTGGGTTAGCTTGAGAAAAATCCCAATCCATCATTTGTCCTATACCGTTAGGTCCAAACAACCTAAATTCCCCTTTTATTGGGCTACTAAATACTAATGATGTTGGATTTACCTCCCATCTATAATTTCTCGAGAATGAGTATAAATTTCCTGTACCAGAATCCTCTACTATGTTAACAGAACCTTGTGCTGGTGTATAGTCCAGTTGTGTTACTGTTGGGTCACTGGTAAACATATCCTCTCTAACTTGTACTGTTATGTTATTTACATCAGTAGGGAATTTAAATTTTGCAACATATAGTGAACACTCTGTACCTGGTCCCGAGGTATACCCAGGATTTTGTAAACAACCTTCAAAAGCGTTACTCGAACTTCTTTTAAATGTAACGACGATACTTGAGTCACCACTTAGTATTGGGTCACTAGGTATAAATTTTGTATCACCTTGTAATTTAAAATCGTGCAAGTGTTGTGTCCCTCCTTGTCCATCACCATTTAAATCCACTATTTTGTTAGCAACAACAGTATATATAATTCCATTTGTTTCGTAAGAACAGTGTTCGAATGTCTTACTCATCTCAGCCTCCCAACCTGTTATACTCTGACTAAAACCGTTTACGTCCATGTAAGGGTCACCATTAGCGTCTATTCCGTTGGATGCTGGTAAGCTATAATTACTGCTAGTTATCTGACTATTTGATGTATTCCAATTTGCAGATGAATATATAGTATTTCCACTCCAAAAGTTTGTTAAATCAACGTAATAAAGACTACCCAAACTATCATCTATTATTATTTCACTATCTGATACACTGGCTAATCCGTTACCAAGACCATAGTTAGGATTGTCAAAACCAACATTTACTCCTATTGTGTTATCTACTTCACCTATTAATACACCATATTCATTAACAAACCTATATACTTTTTTTACTGTTTTAGTAAAGGTTGTAGTGTCGTTACCATTAATGCTATAAGCATAACTAATTACAGCAGCATTTTTTTGTACCGGACTTCCATTAGGCAGCACTAAGGGGTAATCTGCCTCACAACCAACAAACATACTTCTTTCTGATGTAGCTATATCTGAACCTTCATGTGTAAAGGAATCTACATAATAAATCGTATTACCAGTTAAATCATAAGCCCATAATCTTGAACGTATGTCACCAGGTGATGCAACAGAATTTGTTGGCTTAATTGTCCCACTACTTATAGAGGGTACCGGATTAATGTTGTTTGTTTGAGCATACATGTTTTGGAGCATGTATTGCCCGTTAGAATCAAATGGGTCCTGACCATTATCATTAAACCAAACCAAACATTCAGCTGGACTTATGTAACTTTTTCTTGGGTTATTTATTGCTTCACATTCTTCTAATGAACTGTATATACAGTCCGTATCTATTTGATAATCCGACGGGGAATATCTGTATAGTACTACGCCCTCCCCAGTTCCAGTACATAGTCTACAAGTATTTGATTTTGACATTAATTTTAACCTTTTTAATTTTAATTAATCACCACATTATATTAATTTATAATAAGTTCTTTAAAATAAATATCCCAAACATTGAGTTTAGGATATTATTAAAAGTTTAAAATTTTTTACATTACATTACGGTGTTTCTCTTAGTTGGATAAAGAGTACCGAACTCCAAGGTCCTTCACTCCAAGAAGGGTGTGGCCCGGAGTAACCATTATTAACAACCTTCAAACCAATATCACCACTTACATATTCTAAAACTTGCATTGTTACATCCCAATCAACTGTGATACCAAGACAATTTGTGTAAGATAAACCTAAGACAACAATACCTGGTGTATAACTAGTTGTTCTAACCGAAAATTTTGATACCGGTGAAGACATATTCATAGAGTGAGTTTGTGAAGTGTATCCATTTCTAGGGTAAACTCTAGTTGTTAGTGTGTCCATCCCATCCATATTAAAACTAACAGAACCATAGTTGTTATGTTCAAAACCATAAATTGTGTCATAAGACTCAAAATAAAAAGAAGAATACACTATATCATAATTTTTACCTAAACAAACAAAGTTTGGTGAAGATATAAGGCATGAGTCAGGACCAAGAGTACTAATATTAATGGTGTCTACATATAGTGTACTATCAACTTGTAAAGTATCACCATTAAATGTGTTTGTACCACAAGAACTATTATTTGTTGGATTTTGTGGAATTGGTTGTAATATATCATCTTCTTTTTGGCAAGAAGTAAAAATTATTAGAGTGGTTAGTAGTGGTAAAAGGTATTTTTTCATTTTTGTATTTTTTGATGGGTTAATAACACTACAAAGATAGTAAAAATATATTAAACTACAAAGTTATTTTAGGTTTTTTACCATATATCTATTTGGTGATTTTGGTATCATGTCCACCCCACAATTAAAAAATTGTGTTTTCCACATTTCATCTTCGTAAGGTACTGTTTGATGTGGTACACAAACTTTATAAATTATTTGTTTGTTGTTAGCACAGGTAATCGTAATAATGTTATTACCTATTTTAAGCCCCTCATCAAACTCACCTTTATTTTCTTTTAAGTTATTTGGTATCGTTAAATTATTTCCGTATTTTATTATTTCCTGTGGTGTGTTACCATAGTAATTATTATATGTGTTAAATTTTAATATGGTATTACTTTGTTCTACTTGTGTAGATTGTTCTCTAAATGCATTAATATTTTTTGGGTACCCACATGTTTTTAAATTTATAAAAATATTAGGGGGATGATTTTTAATATCGGCACTCACATAAATATAATTATTACTATCATCCTCTACTGATTTTTTAGGCCACTCTAACGGATTAAATAATATTCTATTGTGGGTTTTTCCATAATTAGTAACCAAATCTATTGTTGGGGTGTCAACAAAACAATTACACATAATTCCGTTAGTGATAGCGTTTTGAAATGCGTCGAGTGAGTCGTACCCACCATTTGTACCTATTTGGCCTCGTTTTATATTATCTGGATTATAATCACTACAAACACCTAATTCAGATTCTGTATCATAATCACCCCTATATTCACCATCACAGAAAAATTCACAACATGTTTGGCCACTATTACATATTGTATCTTTAAATATGGCTGTTGTTAAATCTGGCATACCACCCACGTAAGTTCCATTTTCCACACATAAATTAACACTAGGATTATTTGGTTTGGTGCATTTAAATTTTTCATATTCACAACATAAAGTATTACCTCTAACAGGAATATTGTTATCGTTATAACAACCTATACAATCAGAACATGAGTTAATAGCCTTAATATCTACACAACCAACCTTTTTTCTACCATTATCATCATCTACAAATAATTCATTTTCATCAAGTTTATTAGTAACTTTATCGGTAGTTGTAACAGCTGATTCTGTTATTGTAGTAAAAATTATATTTTTTCTTGTTATATTAGCCATAATTTAAGTTACAAAATAAATAATTTTTTAAATAACTGAAAACTTTCTACAATATTACCCGAATCACGTACTAATAAGTTTTCCGGAAAGATATAAGAACTATATTTTCCCTTAACCTGTGGTGTGTTATTAATTAATAGGAAATTTCCACTATTTTTACCCTGACCAACCAAAAGAAGGTAATTAACTTTGTATTCTTTTGCGTTCCCAATACCAGAAACTGTAACTACTCCATTATCTTTATTTACTTCTCTAAATGGTTTAACCTGAAAAGTTAGTTCGGTCCCATTTTCAAGAATTTTAATTAGGTCTATTCCTTGAAATACATCTCTTTCGTCACCGGGACACATCCTTAACCACTTACCAGGTCTATTTTCAATATTTTTTAAATATTCTAAAGCTAATTCCTCATTTCTATCTCCTGGACCAGAACTTCTATCAATTAAACTTAAAACATCATTATAAAATGGGCCATTCTCACTTAAAAACTCATTTTTTATCCTTTCTGATGAAGATAACAGAACATCCATATCTAATTTTCCGTTTTTTACTGGTTCTAAACCATCTTTTTCTAATTCATTAAGAATTAAAGCTAAAACAAATACATGAGCATCTACTTTATTTAGTGGTGACCAGATAATTTCATCGTTATCATAGTTAATAACTCCAGCTCTATAGGTTTTACAAGTTTCCGTTTCAATTTTTGACCATCTATTTAGTGGTTCATAAACTTCTTTTAGTAGTTTAATCATGAATTGTGCGAAAGCCCTCCGATTAGAGTCTTTATAGATTTTTAAGGTGTTATTGAAGTTATACATATACTATAAATATAAACACTATAAATAAAAAAGACTCCATTATGAAGTCTTTATATATTAAGTAATATTATCGTAAACTTTACGATTCTTTAATTGTAGAATTATTTTTATGAATTTCTCTTATTCTTATTTCATCCTCCTCATCATCAATATTAAGTAAATCACTTAATTCATCAATATCTAAAGTTAATTCTAAAGAATCAGGAGCTAAATTATCACCACCTTCTACTGTAGTTTCAATCTCTACAACCTCTACTGGTTCTGTAAAAGCCATTGGTTGGTTGAATTGTCCACTGGAAGAAGCTGTTGTAGCTTCGTATAGTTTTTTTATTCTTTCTTTTTCTTCTTTAAGTAGGATAAATGAGTTCATAGTTGTTTTTTATATAAATACTTATATATACATGTAAAAACTTGATAGTTTATTTTAGTTTTACTATTTTTAAAGTACTAAAAAAATATATTATGACAGAATTTTTAACAAAAGAGTTTATTAGAGAAGAAAACGATGGTTCAAGAACTACTACTTACGCGACAGACATGAATGGTTTGTGGCAAACACACAATAATAAAGGTCCCGCAATTTTGAATAAGGAGCAAAATATTAAAGAGTATTATCTTTATGGTGTTAAGTTAACAAAAGACGAATGGGATAAAAAGAAAAAGTTATCGTAAAAAAAAAGGTCCGTAAGGACCTTTTATGTTTTAAACTTCAAATGATTTTTTCTTTCCTTTAAATAATCTAGCTAATTTAGATTTTTTTTCAGGAACTACTTCCTCAGTTGCACAGTCAATACCCACCATATCCATTACTAAGTCAGAAGCATTTTCAGACACCGTAGATTTATAACTATTTATCTTTGACCATTGGTCCATTGGGTTTTCTAGTCCCGCATCTTTAAAGTGTTTTTGTGCTGTTTTATGGTCATATAACATATTAATTAACTTCTCAGCTTTTTTTATAAATCTACTTACTTTTCTTTTTAAAATCCCACCTGGAATTTCTTTAGACATACTTTCCATACCACCGTAAACAACATTTAAAGGTTTATTTAAAAAATTATCTAAACCATTTAAGTTAAAGTTATCTTGTCTTTCTTCACAAGTTTCACCTGCTTTATAGAAAGTATGTATAATATATAAAGCTGTTGCTGACTCTATAGTTTGTTTCATCAAGGTAAGTTTAGACAATTCATTTAACTTAGGGTATTTTTTATAATCAACATCTTCAATATCATCATTAACTAAATTAGTGTTTAGAAGTGAGTTAGTTAACATTTTAAATGTTGCTTCGTCGTCTTTTCTCTTAGCTCTATTTGATTTCCTAATTTGTTTTTTAAGTCCTCCTTGTTCTTCTATAGTATTTCCTCTACTTTCTTTAGCTATTTTCTCTATTAAATCAACCAACTCCGATTCTTTTAATGTTAACTTATTATTTTTCATATTATATTATTTATATATAAATATAGGTTTATTGGTAAATGGTTTTAGTTTGGTTTAAATTTATCGTACGACTCAGAACCATCACCTATTTCTTTCGCTACACCCCCTAATTTTATTAAGTCTTCTCTTTGAGCTTTTGTTATAACATAATAACTACCGGATTCAACACCCTCCTTTAATCTACTCATTTTATTTATAAATTCCGGTGAAGCGTTTGTTACATTTTCACTAGGTTTAAAAACTTGTTTTTGTTTTTCTGGGTGAAATCTATGTTCTTTATCTAAAAGTTCATTTGCCTTTTTAATATTTTCTAATTTAATTCTTTTTAGTCTTGTCATGTTTTTTATTTATAAATATTATTTTATGTTTTAAATCCTACTCCAGTAGTCCAAGAATCCCAATCTCCACCTACACCTTTTACAGGTTTATCCTCACAAACACCATCAGGACCATTATTACCAGCACCTAAAGGCCATGTGGTTTTTGGTTGATAGCCTTGTCCTGGTATAAATTCATAAGATGCTCCTCCTGATGCTTGTGAACCAGCATAATTACCACTCATATCTTGATTAGAAGCAATACTACATAGCCAACCTGGATTATCGTAATTCCAATAGATTTTGTTTCCATACAGTGGAAAACCAAATCCAAGGTTTGGGTAATTCCAAGCCCCACAGTTACCGTGATGATTGGTTTGGGTTCCACCTTTAAGTGCGTATTTCTCAGCATCACTGAATTTCAAACTTGAACATATCCTACCCGTACAACAGTTTTTATATTTAGAATACCAACTAGAGTCAAAATTAGGAGAGTATGATGGTGGTAGATTTGTTGGGTTTGGGTCCTTAAATTGTGCTGAATTAATATCAGCCTCCGTCCAGAAGTTACCAAATTGATTTTGTAACTCATCTTTAACACGTTGACACCAATCCCTTGCAGCTGACTGAGTACCGCTTCCTGTTTGATTTTGATTTTGATAGTTTTGAGTTGGGTCAAAACAAGGATAACAATCAGCCAAACAATCTTCTTTTGAGTCATAAATTCTACCAGCTGGTAAATCTTCACCACTTTCCCACCAATTATTTGATTGTACAATTCCGTTAGCTGGTGGCCCATAATAATTAATAATTGGTTGGCAGCCATCCCTGAAAAAGTTATTAGGGTTATTACCGTTTGCGGTACCATCAGTTTTTTCTTGTGGGTCAAAAGGCATTATACTTAATCCTGGTTGTAAATAACCATTGTCTTTACATTGCCACCCAGATTGTGGTGTACAATATGGTGAACCTGGACCTCCGTTATATTGTTCACATTGAGTTAGTGAAGAATATGGTCCACCTGATTGTAATTGATTTTGGGTAGGTGGGTTAACTAAACTAAATATAGTATTTTGTGCACAACCTACATTACTGTTTGGATAATCACATGAGTACCCCGGCATACTGGTTGGGTAGTAAGGACATCCTGCTGCGTCACATTCTGTTTGTGCTGAATAACATCCATCGGATTCAAAACTTGGGGTATAACTAGTCATGAGACCACCAAATGGAAAATTGATGGTGTTAGGGATATTACCATATGTACAGGTTTGTAAACAATCACCCATTCCATCACCATCTATATCACTACTTGTATCACACTTATAACCAGGTTTAGTAAATTCACAACAACTATTATCAATATCTATTTGTAAACCTACGCTTGTTGCATAAGAATTTGTGTATGTCCAAGCAATACTTCCTGAACAATCTTCTGTATGGGCTGGAGAATAGTTTAGTGCTTCTGGGATTAAACACCCTGGATTTCCTTGTGGTCTTAATTTACAAAAAGTTATATCACCTAATGGTGAAGTATAAGTTTTTCTTCTTTCAAAAGGTGTTTGTTGTGACTGACTATAAATAAAAGCCGGTAACATACTAGTTGGAATGGTATCCCATTCCCAAGCGTGAGCTCTAGCACAATCTGCCTTACTTTGAAATAATCCTTGTGGGTAAACATACTCACACTTATTTACACTATTAAACTCATTAGTACAACATCCAACATTACAACCTTCACAATGTGGACCGGTTATTAACTGAGGTAAATAATCCACAATTGATGGTAGTGAGAACCATGGCCAACAAACACATCCGATTGTTCTGTCTTGGAACACACCTCTAACATCACCAGACTTAAAACAGACATTTTGTCCTCCTTGAGCAGGTCCATTTGGTGTTGCCATCTGTACGTAATTCTGACCTACCTGACCTTCCTTAAAACAACCATCTAGATACGCATTTCGGTAAAACTCAAAAGGCCAGTTGGCACAAACACCACCAGAACCCGGATAACTATTCGGTGCTACTAGTTCTGTTTGTCCATCCATAAAGTATTGACTACAATAGTTTCCACCACCTGGATTTCCTGGACCATCCTTTAACCCATTCCAAGAAGGGTCTGTTGGTGGTGGTAGGGTTTGTAAATTGTAGGGACTATAGTAGTTATCCCATGGATTAGAATTTCCTTCACCTGGGAACGAGTCACAACAATTCCATTGAATAAATTGATTCTGATTAAAGTATGGAGCTCCATTTGGTTCCACATTACCCCCAGGACCTTGATTCCACCAAGTAAAAGGTATACCGGTTTGTGGGTTATTAGTTTTATAGGTACCTGGAACTGGTACACCAGCATTATATTCTGGTATACCCGTCGGTCTATTATTGTAATCAAAAAATGGATTTTTAACTTGGATTGGCCACTCTTCTTCCATCTTTAGTAAATGTGTAGCTACATCTAAAAAAGTATAGTTTGGTCTAATTCCCTTAAAATAACCATTAGTACTTGCTCTTACAGTTGGATAATTTAAGTCCGCTACAAAATGACCTGTTGTGTATGGAGTATCAAAACCATTAGTCTCCACAGGTTCCCAATATTGTATACCTGTACCACCTGAAAAACCAGCCGGTCTTCCAACGGAAGTTCCGTATATCCCAGCTTGTGTTGAATTTGGAAATGCTGTTGGATTCGTTATGTTATAATCCCAACTATTGTGACCTAACCACATCATAAATCCTATTGCTGATTCAGAAGCTTCTTCATATGTAGATGGTACTTGCCCAGACCACACATTGGAGTTTGAAAATGACCATTTTCTAAACATTTTACTGGTCATTCTACCAGTGTTCTCATCATAGAACCAAACTTTTATACCAGCAAACGTTACATTACTATAATAATAATTAAGTGGCATTTGTGCCCAAGGTGTTTGAGCTTCACAACCTCTTTCCCCTAATTTATTAAAAGTTATTTGTGGGCTACCATTAGATGTAGTACCACTGTCATAGTTTGGTGAATATTCTGGGTTTCCACAGGCATAAGTTATACAATGTCCCCAAGGCCATATTCCTGGATTTAGTTGAGAGTTTGGTTCACCAGTAGTTGTATCTATTTGTGCTATAGGTGGATTACCTAAATTACCCAGTTCACCTAATGCTAATGATTCATTTGCTGCCTGACCACATAAGTTAATCCTAGTATAAAAAGTACCAACATCACTAAAACGATACATATTTTCATAAGGTTCGTCATTTGATACACCCGCATTTGAATTATAGTAACCGGCTTGTACTGGAAACCACAACCTAGAAATTTGTGTGCCAGGTTTTTGTGTACCGTTGGAGTAGTTACCAAAATCTTTTGCGAATATTTCTTCGAAATCTGAAGGACTACTAATATATTGTAAAATTCTATTTAAAGTATAAACTGTAGTACAAGAAAATTTAGCCTGAAATGCACTAGTACTACCAATAGGTGGTCCGTTTCCGGTAGCACCAACTAATCCTGGTGTTGGATTCCCAAAACCATCGTCCATACCCATAAAAGACAAATCTAAATCATATTCGTTAATTAGGTCCTCATTCATTCTAAGTACTGGTGACCCACCAGCGAAAGGAGAACCAATTAAATTCCAAACTTGTTCACTATAATTACGTAACACCCTAGCGTTTTGAAACCATTGACTGTTTGAACAACAGATTCTTTGGTGGTATAGTTGTGAATACCCTATGTAAGGACCTTGGTAAAAATAACTACTGGATGCTTTAACCCATTGATTATTAATTAGTAGTGGTGATGGTATTGGATAATCACAATACCCGTCTGAACACGACCTAAAATCTAGTATGTTACCACGAGTATGACCATAACCCCAATTATCAATAAAAGTTCCTGAACCATTTTCCGAAGGCCCCAAAGTATAATGGAGTATACTTTCAAAAGCACCTCTATTACCCCAATTCCAACCAACATTAGTTGGTCTTAGTATCCAACCTTCCCAACCCATTCTTCTAGGGTTATTTAATTTTCCATCAGGGTTAGAACCTACACCTGATGCATATGATTTACCTGGCCAAGGATTTGGTTTTTCTGCTTGTCCAGGATTTAATAAAGCTCTACCTTGACAAAATGGGTTATAAATAGGCCATGGAAAGGATGGTGAGATAACATAACGTGGTATCGCACCCTCTTCTTCTAAGACTAAATCTGGGTACATGTGCTCAAAAACGTAGTAATGGTCCAAATCAGGAATCACATTAAGAGAGTTACTCCAATCTATTTGGGTCTGCATACCTTGTGACTGACCATTATGAGTTAAAGCAGCATAAATCCCTGGTGGGAAAGACCATTCTTGGATTCCACCAGCCATCTCCAGACTTCTATCTGATAGGTTCCCAGTCCATTTCGGAGTGAAGTTCCTATTGAACACTAAACTTTCATTCCCAAATTGGTAATTCGCGGGATTACCCCAAACATAAGCCTTAACAGTTACGGGTATACCTGGTGGGGATATAGGGAGGTTACCGGACTCTAAATTAAAATCCCAAACACCATAAACAAATTCTCCGTTTGGTGTTGTGGGAATTATATTATAAGTTGCGTTGTTGGTGTAAGTTGGGTATATCTGTGGGACAGTTCCATAAGTACCGTTACCAGCTATCGCGTTCCATACATATGCTTGATTAAATGAGTTGGTAGTTTTGTGGGTATATGTATCCCCCATACAACATGGTCCTGGTGTTGAAGTAGGTGGGGCTACTACACTCATTAAAGGTTTTACATAACTTCCGTCATTATGAAATCTTGTTTCATCTAATATACTTCTCCAGTTACCCGGTATTTGTTTTTTGTCGTCAACACTTAAAATTTCTTTTTCACTATACTTTGGTTCCGGTTTTTTTACTGTTCTTTCGGAGGAGATTGGTGTTTCATCCTCACCTAATGTAGATTCAAAAGCCCTAACACCCATAGCTGGGCGAACAAATTTTACGTTAGGATTGTCTGTATCTAAAAATTCTAAATTTTTGTTGTTAAGATTTACTCTATTTTCTGCCATTATTAAAAATTAATCATTTATCGTCTATAATAAATACAACAGATAATGTAAAATAAAAAAGACCCCGAAGGGTCTTTTATTAATAAGGACTATTTTTTATTCTTATCAGATAATTTATGTATTTCCGACCATACATTATCCAATCTTCTATCTAGATTTCGGATGTACACATCTTTATCGTTAAGCATTTCCCTATGAATATGTTCTATGTCATCTTCTAGTTCTTTTCTAAGTCTAATAATGTCATCATCAATATCCATTCTAGCAACTTCCAAGTCATCGACCCTTCCGTTCAACCTTACTACACCCCAAACCGAACCTACTAAAGATATGACCCCAAGTGTAATTAAAACTGTTAAAATTGTTTCCATGATATTTTTGTTTTAAATTGTTTATGCCTCAAGGACACTACAAATATAAGTAAACTTATTGATTTTTGAAGGATAGTTATATATAATGAAATTACAAATTATGAAAAAAATCAAGTATCTCTTCCTTAAAAGACTTTTCTTCTCATATAGAATGGATAGACAGGCCTTTGGTTTCCTCACCAACAAAAAATAACATAAGTGAAAAAATTTATAACCTTTAGTCTAATATGGTATAGTCAACAATTCGCTATTCCTTTCTGGATTGTAGGTCATATTCATTTACACTTAAATACTTACAATGATTGGGTTGAGTTTGGTTTGTCCACTATTATGCATTTATCTGTTATTTCTGGTTTTTGGTTAGATTGGAGAAATTATAAAAAAACTAATCGTTAATATAATGTTAGGGCTATGGGAAAAGCTGATAACTTACTAAACAAAATATCTAAGTATCAAAGGGAACTAAAAGTGTTACAAGATAATTGTATACACACAGAAAAAGATATAAGATTTGTTGATTACGAAAAAGGGGTTAGGTTTGTTTGTAGGGATTGTAAATTAGTTTTGGGGTGGCCTTCCAATAAAGAAGTTGGTAAATGGGCTAGTAAGTAATTTCTACTCCCATTTTCTATTGTATTTGTTTCTTTGGTCAACCATTACATATTCTACACTATCTTTTTTCCCACAATGTGGACAGTGTAACGTTTCTAACTTATCAGCTTCATTAACTTTCCACTCTTGTTTACACTTTTCATTCGAACATTTATAAATGTAGGTGTGTCTAATGAAAACTTGGTGTCCCATAATTAACTATTCTTTAAAACCACCAAGATTAGTTATTAATGTTTCCAAAGCAGTATTAACCAAATCAGTTGCTCCATCTTGTGAATAAGAATAAATCCCTATAAGTTCATTAACGATATCTTCTTTAGACATTTCCGAGTCTTGCTCTTCAGCAAACTTTCTAAGTTTATCTAATGAATCATCACCATAAAAATAATCTGGATTACCTCCAGGTGTGTCCATCCCAGCATCTTCACCCAAACCTTGTTCACCATATCCGACTACTTGTTCGTTAATATTATGTAAACCTCTAATGTGTTTCTTTTCTTCTTCGTTTAAGTTAAATCTATTTTTCATCTTATTTCTTAAGTAAATTATTTATTTCAGTGTTTATCTTTTACCCTCTACCTTCAGTTGTTGTTATATACTGTATTATTTGATATTTTACATCTTTTTCTATATCTCTTAAGTCTTCCATGGGATTACCACTACTTCTAGTTTCTTTAACAAACCTCTCTAATCTTTGTGCTATAGATAATAGTGCTTCCAATATCTCGTCTGAACCATCACCTTGTTGTGAACGTATCCAGTCTGCGTGTTCCTCACTACCTTTTCTAATACCTCGTGGTAGTGATTGTTCCTTAATAACCTTTTCGATTAATTTAGTTAATTCAGTCTCTGTTAATTTAATTTTCTTCATAATTATCTATATTGTCTCCATTTTTTACCACCCATGTTACTTCTCATTTCTTTTTCAAAAGGGTTTAATTTACGCATCCATTTTGGCCATCTTAAATTTCCAAAGAAATCACCAATTCTTTTTAATACGTTTCTTTTTTGTCCTCCGTTCATTCTACCAAAAATATCTCTACAATTTTTTTTTCTTTGTTCTTCCAGTCCATCATCACCATCCATACAACCAGCAAATTCTTCATCTGATTTATATATGTTTTTTATCTGGTCGTCCAATTCATCCCAATCATCTTTTAACCAATCAGATTCATTTTGTGATATACTTTTTAAATCAACATCAGTGAGTTCTATACTTACTTCTTCCGTAAGTAAACCCATTAATTCTTTTTGTCGTTTTACTTCCTCATTTAATATATTCATAATATTCTTTTAATATAAATATAAGGGACTGTATAAAACGGGTGGTATAGAACGAACGGGACCCGGTTCCGCCGGTCCGACGAAGTCGGGACGGGTTCGGTCGGGGCAAGTGGTGCTAAAGAATGACTAGTCTATGAACCAGATACGGGGTCCTTTTTTAAGTCTAAACCATATAGGGATAGTTTTTATCACTATCCATTCCCAAATTGTATGTTTAATCTTTTTAATCATATGGGTTAAGCGGTCTCACAGTTATAGGTAGATTCAATATATCGATTCCAACCATCACTACCATACCGTAGGCTCATATCATATTCCTTCCACATTAAATAACTAAAGAGAGTGTGATTAACGGTAACAACAAAATAATCAATGTCGTCAACATTGTCCTCCACCATAGCAGTAATAACCTTATCTGTAGGAATGTCATGTTCCTTACACCAAATTGTAAGGTCACTAACAAATTCATCAGAGTAACCCTCGTCGTTGAATATTATATCGATTGTTTTCATAGTAATAAATATAGTAAAAAAATAAGACGCTACAAAATTATGAACCGATTAAATTCCCTAATCGGGTCACCTTCGGTGTGTTGGAGGTGTGATGTTAGAAATCCCCTATACCGGGTTCCCCACGGGTATTAATATTATAAACAAGAAAAAAATAGATAAGAGAAACATAAGTATAACCCCTATACCTTTTCCCATTTACCATTATTCAATAATATAAAGGTTCCTATATATACTTTATCCCATTGAGTAGGTTCAATTAAACTTAAAAATAACTTATCAGTTTTAGTGTTATGGTATAGGTGATATGGTTCTCCTAGGATTGGTTGAAATGAGTAAGTTGATTTATACACTAAACTAGTCCATTCATACTCATCAACTAATTTCTTATATTCACCCTTTAATTCATTCAATCTGGATTCAAAATATTTGTTTGCTTTGAGGGAGTCACTTTTATCAACCTTTATAGGTTCAAACTTTTGTGAACCCACTGTAGTGGGATAAGACTTTAACTTAGCGTCAAACTCACCCGACTCTTTATCGTACACTATATTGTCTGGATATTCTTTTTTCATATTTTCTTTATACTCATACCATGATGGGTTAGGTAGTTCAGAATAGTGGTCCCACAATTCCCTTTCTACTATTTCAGGTTTTTTATCACTCATACATAAATATAAAATTTTTTGTAACTAGTGAGGAATCGAACCTCATACTCGTCAGTTGTTTAGTAGTCCATTCGCTCCGCAAACTCTATACATTCCAAAACCTAGTTTACCATAGGGTAAAGATAAGAATAATTTCTTTAAGGTATAGCTCAATTTTCCTAAAATTTTTGTAGAAATTTTTTAGAGGGGTATAGCAGCTAAATTAAAAAAACGCTAATACTTCGGGGAAGGCTCTGACCCCCTTATTATGGCCGCTAAAACCCATAAGTAAGAGGGGATACGG
>Ga0233412_10000399_pt1 | contig 25523 bp, 38 predicted proteins | sample Na_anoxic_4_MG_FD_180667 | JGI IMG/M metagenome (GOLD analysis project Ga0233412, IMG submission 180667) | Seawater microbial communities from Saanich Inlet, British Columbia, Canada - Na_anoxic_4_MG | ecosystem: Environmental > Aquatic > Marine > Inlet | place: Canada: British Columbia...
GTTTCTATAAGATAATCTATTTCAATACCCGACATTTCAGTAAGAGTTCCATCTGAATTACCCTTAGTATAAGGTTGTTGTTCGGTAACTCTAATCTTGTCTACCCTATTTTTACTTATCTTTTTATCTCTTAATACATAGACATCTTGCCCTACTTCATACTTTACATTATATTCTTTACTCATCTTTGTTTTGGTTTATTTTGGTTTATCATTGGAACAGTTCTCCAATACTCTGCGGTTGGATCTGTTTTTTCAATTTCTTTCTTAACATCACCTATTGTGTAAACTCCTTGTGCGGTATTATCTAAAGGAATTACAGGTGTATCATCTGGTAGTAATTCAGCTAATTCATTTATAAATCTAATTCCATTACTCCTGAATGCCACTTCAACTACATTATCTTTTACTTTTACTCCGAATGTTGTACTCATCTTTGTTTTGGTTTAATAAAATTCCACAATTTTTTAAAAAAATCAAATATACGTCTAAACAATGTTCTTTTTGGTGTTGTAACTAAATCATATGATAATAACGTATAATCAGTAATCTTACCATCCTTATCAACTTTACCTGTACCTCTACTTGCTATGTATATTTTCTTACTCATCTTTGTTTTGGTTTATTAATCTTTTTAATTCATTATACCCCACAAAATCTTCAAATTTGTTATTGTATAGTTCTAACATACGTTTCGCAACTTCATAATGTTCATCAGTTATACAACTTTCAATAACTCTTTTAGTTTTATCCTTCGCTTTTATTTGATTTATCAACGTCATCTTTTATATTTTTAATTAAATCTTTTATTTCTTTACATTTTTCATATTCCTCAATGGATACAAAATAATCCATTGACTTACTTAGACTATCTAACCAATCATCCTTCTTTAGTTCAGATGTCATAACAAAATTACTAACAGTGTTTATTATTCTAAAAACTGTTATACTCTCTAATTTTTCTTCGTAAGCTTTTTTAACCCCATCTATAATGAGTGAGTGTATAACCCACTTATTCTTTTTTAAAAATTCTTTTTCATCTCCTTCACTATTGAAGTAAAAATCTTTCATATTATTTTAAATAATTCTTCTTTATATTGTTTATATATAAGTTCGCAATAACAATCACTCATAAACGCAGCGTCCTCTTCTGAAAAACTATGTAGTGTACTCATTAAACTTTTTATTAGGTTCATACGAGTATGGTGTCTATCTATTGAGGTGATAATACTATTTAATTTTTCATCTATTAAAATATGAGTAGGTAAACCCATAGGATTGTTTTTAACAATATGTGTTTTACCTATATACTTCATTAGAGGGTTGTTAAATGATATTTCGTTCTGAATCATACATCAAATATAGTAAATTTATTTTAATTATCCAAATATAATTCATTTATTACTTTATGTAATTTATGATCGTTAATTCCTAAGTTCTCTTTCAATTCTTTTATGTCTGAACAACTCATATCTAATTTTTGGTAGTATTCTTCGTGTAACACTAATAAATTATCCAATATAGATATGAAATCGAAGAACACTGACCTATCTCTTGTATTGTCTAATATCTTTAAAGAAGATTCTATATCTCCTCTATGTACCTTCTCAATTAATAAGTGAGCACTACTTCTTATTATATTAACTTTTAACTGTTCTAATGTACTATCTAATTTATCTCTAACATCTTTGATAGTGTCACTATTTTGTTTTAGTTCTTTAAGATTGTCTGATGATATTTCACCACCTTTTCCGACAACTCTAACTACTGATATTTTTAATCCTTCATTATCCATACACCAATATTACAAAATTTTTATTAAAAAATCAACAACCATTTGGATTTAATCTAATAATTTACTATATTTGTTTTTAAAATAACCATTATGAATATATTTGTTTTAGATTATGACACTAAAGTATGTGCACAAATGCATTGTGATAAACATTGTGTTAAAATGATATTGGAAACCGCACAACTACTTTGTGGTGTACACCATATGACAGGTGGAGAAGCACCTTATGGGTTATCACATAAAAACCATCCTTGTTCGATATGGGCTAGAGAATGTATTGAGAACTATGTTTGGTTATGTGATTTAGGAATTGAGTTATGTAAAGAATATACTCATAGATATGGTAAAAGACACAAATCACAAGAAATAATAGAGTGGTGTATGGTTAATCACCCAAATATCGAAGAGAAAGGAGATTTAACAGAATTTAGATTGGCGATGCCAGATGAATGTAAGATCGGTGACGCAGTGGAATCATACAGAGAATACTACAATGTCTATAAGAAAGATTTTGCTAAGTGGAAAAATAGAGAAGTCCCTTACTGGTTTACTCCTTTAGATGGTTCATCAGTACACCACCAAGAGATGAAGCGTGTACCATAAGATTATTAATCACATCATCATCTAAATTTACCTTTCTTTTAGTGTAATCAATACCCAACACACCAATAAACTTATCATCAATAGTTTTAATTGCAAATAGGTATCCAGATTTACAACCCGTATCTTGCGCAATATACTTTAAACCATAAGTCGCAATAGTCTCATCTTTATAATCAGATATCTCAATAGTGTCAGTATTTACTAGTTGGTTCATAGATTTAGAAAATAAATTGACAGGTATGTTTTGAAAATTTTGTTGTATTGATGGTACCCCTACATTGACTGTCTCATACATTACCGAAAACTTAGCTATAGACTTTCCCGTTGGGTAAAAATGCCCACCATTATGGAATTGTGTAATCCAAACCCTATCACCTTTTACACCTTCTCTAATCTCCTCTATTTTATTAGTAACAGACTCACTCACAATCAACGCCTCTGTAACCATATCGGGCTTATTTTTTTTATTGATTCTATTCTTTAATAAGATAATAGTAACAGGACTAATAACTCCTGTAATAAACGCAACAATTAATTCTAACATAATATTTACACTTTTTACTAATAAATATGTAAAATGTTAAGAAAATTTAATATTAATACAAAAAAAAATGGGGATTTCTCCCCACTTTACTCAAAATTAAACAACTACGTTTTACATCATAGTTTCTGATAGAGTCCATAACATTTTGTTTACCTCTAAGTTTTGATCGATAGAACGAATCGCTCTACTACGTGATCTACGTACTTTTCCGTTGTCTTTTGGTGTAACTGTTAGTATTCCACCTTGTAGTAAGTTCTCTTGAACTCTGTTGAAGACACTCCATAAATCGTTACCCGCATCTTCCGCTCTACGAATTTGTAACATTTGATTTATGTCAATCATTTTATCTTCTCCCCAACGATAATCCGCCACTCTTTGTGCGAAATCATATTGTTGTGTACCACTAAGTTCTTTACTCATCATACTTTGTACTCTACCAACAACCATAGGAATCTTTTCGGTAGTTTTTGTAACAACATTTAAGATGTCTTCTTTTTTAAACCCTTTGTGCATAACTCTGAAAGAATCAAAAGTTTTGTCTGCAATAACCAATCCGTTAGAACAAACTAATCTGAACAAACCAACGTGAAATTTAAAAGATGAAGTTCCATCGTGAGAGTTAGTAAGAAGAATCTCTGGATGTGTGTCTCCCATTTCTTTTGAAAGGTTGTTATGACTTTCGTTTCTAAAACGAATCATATGTTTTTTGTAAGGTGCGGAAGCCTCATAACCTTTCCTAGTTTTGGTTTGTACCGCTTGTGTCGGTTCCCAACCTTGTTCCCCCAAAATATCCATCACCTCCGTTGTGGGGATAAATCTGTAAATGTGTGATAGATGTTTAGATGGCTTTTGTGTTAAAGCCGAAGGACAATTTTGCCCTATTTCATTTAAATTTAAGTATTCCATAATTATTATTTTTTTGATATATACAAATATAAGGATCATTTTTCGATATAACAAACATTTTATTGTTTTTTTTTAATATTTATTGAATATATTTATAATTAATGAAAAAGTTAGGTAAATTAGAGAAGAAGGTATTCGCGTATTTAGATAGACATGTTTCTAGTGTTGCTAATAAACATGGCGCAATTCGAATTTTAAGAAAAGATTTTGGGTTTACACCAGAAGAAGTATTACACTTATATACTTTATGGTATTATTCACAGGAACGTGACTTAGAGGAGTTTGAGTATGAAGAAGAGGGATTCTTACCAAAATTCATAAACACATTAACTACATTAGACAAAGATGGGATAGATAAATTTACTGATGATTTATATGATAGTGGTGTGTTAGATAAGTTGTTGGGTCCTGATTTTAACGCCAATTGTAGTGGTTGGAGTTCTACTTTACCTTGTATAAGTTTTAAAAAAGATGGGATACAAATAGAATTAGATAGACAAAATTGGGAGTCTCATTTTTCTGGTTTATCTGATGAGGATAGTTGGATGTACCATCAAGCTTATGGACATTATAGTCATCCTGAAGAAGTAGATTTTGAGGAATTTGATTATGCTTATACTGATGATGAGACTATTGAACATTTAAAAACCTTATCTATTATGTCAGGTAAACATAATTGGCCTGGTAAAGATGGAAAGATAAGAGATGGGGAGGTATCATCATTTTTGAGTAGAATATTACCTGTCAATGAATATGATCATATTGTTGATGATTATTTATTGGAGTTTGGTTCCCAACTTGCTAGATCTAAAGAAGCTGCAGTAAGATACTGTTATGAAGATCAAATTACTTATATGCCAAATACCACAAGATGTGAAGGAGGTGACTATTGTATTTTCATCTCATACGAAGATTTAGAAAATATAGTCGTTAATGAAAATTTGGTAACCTTGTCAGATTTAAATGGTAAGGAAGTAGTAAATGACGATGTATATATATCAGACTGTTGGTATGATACATGGGTAGACAAAGAGGGCGCACAAGAGTGTATTAGTGATTTAAATGATTCTTTGGATAGACTAATAGAAAAGTTAGGTGAAGATGGAGATATAGATTTAAAAGAACTATTTAGACAAAGAACCGAAATGGTTAATATGTTAGAGAAAGCAGGATTTGTGGAAGAAGCCAAAGGACCAACCAATTCATTTTATAAATCAAAGGATGGTAAAATTCAAATATGGACAGATCATATAAACTATAAAGATAAAAAAATTAAATTTACTTATGAGGGTAAAGCACATCTTATACCTTTTGAAGAATTGCCTAATTGGATATATGGGACACCCTTAGATTTAAATGAGAGTGTTAGAGTTAATAAAAAATTATTAAAGGAACAAACTGAGGATATAAATAAAATATCTATCTTTGATTTTGATGGTACTCTAATGAAAACACCAGATTCAACAGAAGGTAAAAAACAATGGGAAGAATTTTATGGTGAAGAATATCCACATAAAGGATGGTGGGGTAAACCAGAATCTTTAGATGACGCAGTGTTTGATATTCAACCAATAGATTCTACAGTATCTGATTATAAAAGAGAAATGGAAAATTCAAATACCTTTGTTATTATGTTAACAGGTAGATTACCACACCAATCTTCACAAGTGGAAGAACTTTTGGCGTTCCATAACATCTATTTTAAGGAGTATCACTACAAAAGTGATGGTGATACACTAACAAGTAAGTTAAACACCATTAAATCCCTTCTAAATCGATTTCCACAAGTTAAGGATATCGAGATGTGGGAAGATAGAGAAGCACATGTTATTGCGTTTGAGGAATGGGGTAAAGAAAATGGTGTCAATATTAAAGTTAATTATATAACAGATGATGTTGTACATTTAAATGAATCTACTGAATCTATGGATTCTTATTATGAAAAAGTATCTAAAATACTTAAACCACCATTTATTCTTAATTTAGAAAAAATGGGTTTTGATGTTTATAGTGAGGTTGAGAAGGTATTATCTCATTACTTCGGTGAAATAGTATATCTTCACGATGATTCTGCAACAACTTCCGATTTTGAAGTAATTGATCCTGAAAGTTATTGGTTCACAAATAAAGAAGGGTTAAAAGTTTACGAAGAAGATGGAACTGAGGATTGGTGGAGTATAAAAAAATATGATAATAATGGTAATGAAATTTATTATGAAGATTCTTATGTGGGTGTTTTAGATAGAAAGAAACCTTTTAACGAATCTGTTGAAGATAAATTATATAATAAGGTGGTAGAGATGATAAAACCACCATATGGGGATTTCCTTTTAAAGATGGGTTTTGATAAGGATAGTATGGAACAAGTGTTTAAAAAAATGTTCGGTAATGACACTACCTTAAGATATATTGTGGAAAAAGAAGGTATTGATACTATTGATTCTAGTTATTATATATATGTGAGAGATAGTAAAAGAGATCAAAAATATTACGAGAAGGGTCTCATCGATAAAAGTAAAAAACCAGATTGGCAATTGTTCGACAACAGTGATACTAAAAAATATAAAGACAGTGATGGTAGAAAAAGAATTGTAGTTAATATCTTAGGAAAAACAGAACTTTACGATACTGACTTAAATAACTGGGAAGAAGCACCAATAGAAATTAAAAAAGATAAATTTTTTACTGAATCAGAAGATAAATTTCATAAATACCATACAAAACTATCTAATATTGTCAAACCACCTTACTTTAAAAATTTAAATTATTTAGGTATAGATTTTAAAGATTGGGAACCTGTACTATCTATGATATTCGATAGAGATGTTATACTAGATGGTGTCACTCAAAATAGAAATGATATACTAGACTCACTTACAGGTGAAAGAATATATTCAGAAACTGACTTCGGACCAGACAAAGGACAGACTTTTGCTAATTATATAACAGGTGAATACGGAGATACACTTCCTTAACTACATTAATTTTTAGGTGATGGTAAATGTCCCACATTTAAATATGTCTCATAAATAAAATCCATAACACTCTCTTCATTACAATAATACATATTCCACATATCTACACTAAACGCATCATTAAAATAGATGTCACCTTCTTCTTCATAATCATTTTCATAATTATTACCTTCTTCACTTATATACTTTTCGTAACACCACTCAAAATAATCACTATCTATAATTTCTCTGTATTGATCTTCACCGTCAGATTCTAATCTAAACTTAAATGTGAGTATTTTGTCAATATCACATAAAATTTCAAACACTTCTTCTATCACATAATCCATAACATATTTTCGAAATAAATATGTTAAAACATAATAATGCGCAACTTTAATTTATTTTTTTTTGCAATATCTATCATATGTTTAGTCCCTTTACTCTTTCCATCCCAAAAAACTATACATGCATCTGCAACATTCGACATCTCTTCATTTCTTTTATAACCCGCACTTTTACCGAACACATCCCACATCGCAGGATATTTTTCTAATTCGTAGTGGTTTTCAGTTGCATATCTTTCCCCTAACCTATCCGCACCACTCGCAGTACCCGAAATGATAGTCACTTCTTTTTGATCCCTTAAAATAGAATTTAACTTATCTCTAAGTTTGTAATAGTTGTTAAATTTTCTACTACCAGCAACAATTACCCTCATTTCCCCTTTTTATCTTTGTCCGAAATAATTAAAAGATTTTTATATTTTACATGTGACATAACTACTTCTCTTAAAGAAGGAATGTCACTCCATATAATACTATGTTCAGATTCAGGGTTATAATCACCTTCAACACCATATGTGAATATTGTATTAGGTTCTAATGTTAAATAACCATGCGCATAATCCTTACCGATATAAAGTGGTTTTGAGTCTTTATTTAAAGTATAAAATTCTAACTTTTCCGTTTTTAAATTATATAATATATCTAAAACTTTCCCTTGTATAACTTTAATTGTTTTTATTTGTGGTGGATCAGTTTGATAATGTAACCCTCTAAATGTATATTTTTCAGTATTAGTTACTACATTTACTTGACTACATTCTTTTGAATCAAATAAAATAAAATCTCCTCTTTTGTCTGTAAATTCTCTAATCATTCTTTAGTGTTTGTAAATCAATTAATTTATCTAAGTATTGTTTTGCTTTCTTTAAATCCTCAATACCATTTTTATCTTTCCATCTAGTAACATATTTAACAACGTTACCCTCAAAGAAATCTAAGTTATGAGAATGTGCGTAGTCCCACATTTCTATACCTCTGTTGTAGTGATTAGGGTGAACAACCCTTTCTTTAGATTTACCCATATTTTTTTATTATAATAATATGGATTTTTTTTAATTATGTCAAATTTAATATGAAATAAAAACATAAAAGTGTTCGTCTTCGAAACCGAACTGATCACTTGTTGCATCTTCAGAATTAATAATTTCTGTTCCGTCAATAAAATCATTTACTCCGTAAAATTCAATCGCCTCAGATATGATAGTTTCATCATCATGATTAAGGTATATTATACCTTCATTTAACGCATCGTCTAAGTATATTTCACTATCCAAAACATACCCCAGTGGGTATTCTTTCATTTCTTGAAAAATTAGTTCTGTTCTTTTTTCTATAAAAAGTTCTTTAAACTTTTTGTCGTCAGTATACCATTGATAATCTTCGTAATAACTTTCTAACTCATCATCTATTTCATACACTTTTGTTTCAATTTCATCTATCTGATTAAGTAGTTCTTCACGTATTGATTCGTATTCGTTCATTTTATCATTTAATTCTGATACTTCTTCTTCATACATTGAGTAATACTCTTCTTCATCGTCACCATAATCTACAGTGTCAGTTAGTTTTTCAATTTCCATACTTAACAAATGAATCTCTTTGTTCAATTTGTTTACTTTATGAGATAATACTTGTTTTTCTTTTTTTAACTCTTCAATTTCCTCAATATATTCTTCCACATAATATTTTAAATTTTCATATTCTTCATCTAAATGTATTTGTTCTATCATCTCTTCTTTTGTGGCTAACTTTAAAGATTCTTTTTTGTTTAAGTAATTACCCCATTCTTCTTTCGCAGATTCCTCCGCATTATACATTGCAGATTCATCATCTAATTCTATAAAAGATTCTAAAAAGTCAGATTCAAAATAACCGTAACCCTCATGCCTTAAATTTCTTTTTATATCATTATATGCAATATCATACACATCAGAAGCTAATAGTAATTTAACAGTGTCGACATTGCTCCCCCTTCTACGTGGTACTGTAATATTGACAACTGGTTGGTAAACATGACTATTAGAGTTATTCGAAAAAGATGTAAAAACAAAGGGTGTAATATTAAAATAGTCACCAGCCGCCCTATGAAATATACTTAAAGATTCTTCTGAAGGTATAACCCATTGTGAGTCTTTAACCCCACCAAAATCACCGTTTGGTTTGTAATTAAATTTATATAGTATTGCAATCTTTGCGGATTCTTCTAACGATAAACCTATTTTTTGTTGTATAAAATTTGAAGATTTAAGAACTTCTAACCCTTTAATGTTGTTTTTAAATAATACTTTAAAAATTTTTACATATGCGGGTGTAATAGAATAGTCCGTACCACTTGAATCTTCATTTAATATGTTTCTAAATTTAATCATAACATATATTTAATATCGTAACTATCTATTTTATCTTGTTTCACTTCGATTAATTCATTTTCATCATACACTAATTCACTTTTATCGTCTCTAACACTTTCGGAATCAATATCTTTAACCCATAAAAAGTATTTTTTTTCTTCGTTTTTACTATGAAAGTCGCTAATTGGGCTATATTTGTATTCGTCTAAATTCTGATAGTCCAACTTTTGGAATGAGATAAACCTCGATGTATACATTGGTAATTCATATCTAATGTATTCTTTCGCTATATAAGTTAACCCTTCACAATTACCACAAGATACTTCGGCAGCACCACCACAATAACCACATTCTACTACACCCGATCCATTACATGTACCACAATCTAAAGTGTCCCCTTCTTCACCATCTTCATCTTCTACAAAACCACTACCCTCACATTCACCACATACTTCTTCACCATCTGAATCACAATAATCACAATCCTCATATCCATAACCCGAACAATCGTCACATTCTTCATTCTCTTCATCATCGTATTCATCTATTTCGTCACCAGTAAATTGTATAAACGAATAATATATATCTTTACTACCATACATTTCTTCTGTTTTAGGGTTACCAACAAATGGATTTATTAAATAAAATAATGCAACACCGTTTACTACTTCACTATCTCTAATACCTAATTTAGTATTTATAAAATCTTCTATTTTTCGATAAACATAATCCTTAAGATATTGTTTAGTGTCACTGTGTCTAATATAATCTTTTAGTTTTATGGGTAATTCAGGATGAGATTTTAATATTAAAGATAAAATCTTTCTATTAACAGTTGTATCCAATAGGTCAATTTTTAAGTCATCATTGACTTCAGACATTTCATTTAATATATTTGTAAGTTTAATCATATATCTTCTTAACCTTAACTGTTAAATCACCATTACCTTTTATTACCCTATGATATATTTCTTTTGGTATGTATGTTCTCTCTGTTAATGGTATCGGTAAATCATTATCTAATTGAATCATCCAATCAGTATCACCCACACTTTCAACAATCCTATCTTCTTTGTCTCTGTGCCACACCAATTCCATATCATCTGTATTACCATAGAATGTTCTAATATGATACCCTTCTTCTATGTATTCATCAAAAGGGTAATTATTTTCTTCTTCCCATTTTTGTAAAGAGTTCATATCAAAATCACCTAACTCATCGTCATAACCACATTTATGACACAAAAAAGGATGTGTATCATCCTTTTCAATATCCCAACTCCAACTACAATTTTGACATTTCATTTACCCTTCTTGTTTCTTATGTTAGATCTTTCAATAATTAATCTTTTCTTTTTATCTAATCTTCCCATAACTTTATTTCATATAATCATTTATAGAGTTACCATACTTATCGTGGCTAGTATAATAATCTTCTGTATCGTCATAATCATTATCCACAGGAAACTCAAACTCATCGTCTTCATCTTTGTATTCACCATCTTCATCTTTTAATTTATTCATAAAGAAGTCAAATACTTGATCAATGTTAACCTTAGCCTCAGTTATATGATCATCAGCCCAATCATGCCCATTATTTAATACATCATTAACCATATTAGAGTCGAACTCATTAATCATAATGTCTAATTGTCTCCTCATTTGTTTAAGGTTACTGAAGAACATATAGTTCTCACCTTTAGATTCCTCATTAATTGTTTTTTTTACAATTCTCATTAAATCTTTTTCCGTTAATCTTACTTTTTTCATAATATATTTTTTTACCACCAAGTTCCTCCACCAGATAAACCTAATTTCTTAGCGTATCGTGGAAGTCTACAGGACCAATATCCTGCCTTACATTTATCATTATGTCTACCCTTAGAACAACCATGTCTTGCATTATATGCTTTCTTTCTATCTGGTTGAGTTAACTTTGCCTTTAAACCACCACTACCAAATCTAATTTGTTTAACTCCCGATGGATTTGATTTTGTTTTTTTAGCACATCCCGAAACATATACTCTATATGCTTTACCACCAGATGAACTTCTTTGAGGTGAACTTGTTTTAACATTTTTACCTCTAAACTTTGCTTCAGATAATATTTCATTATCTTCCATTGGGATATCCAACCATACTTCCTTGCCCTCAAATACTACTTTCTTACCAATATCTGTTTTAATTAGTTCTTCATCCATAAAAGATAAGTCAACCTTACCTTCACTATAAAGACCCCTAACTTCATTAATCAAATTAAAATACGATTCACTACCATATCTGTAAACATTTTCCAACAAAGGTATCTGATTATCTAAATGATATCTTAAACCTTCACTGATAATAGTTCTGTTTTCAGTGATAACCATTCTGTTAATGTTTAATGATTCATTCTTTTTAGATTTACGTTTAGATTTTCTTTTCCTTGGTTTATAGTTTTTAACTTTAATTGGGCTAGGTGATTGTCCTTTACCCGATTTACCATCATTTTTTTCTTTATCTCTTTTACGTCTACATGCAGAGTCTTTCTTTTCTTGCGACATATTAGATGCAACACCTTTTGCTCTACAAACAGGATATCCACCTTTATCTGAATCACTTCTTCCACATGTAGGGTGTCCACCACCTTCCTTTTTTCTACATATATTTACCCAAGGTCCTTGTGGTTGTTTAGACCCTTTCTTCTTTTTTTTTGTACCGAACCAAGTTGCTAAATCTTCATGTATTTTTATATCGTGAAACGCTTCTAAATCTTGTACCATTTCTGGTGAATAAGATTCATTCTTTTTACCACTACAATATTTACCACTACATTTTTTAGTTCCGTCTAAACCTTTTATCTTACCTTTACATACTTGTACTGCATACCCATTAGCATATGCGGAAGGGTAGACATCAAACTTAGCTTTCGCAGCACTTTTACCCCTAGCACATAATGTAGTACTCTTTTTCTTTTTTTTAGATTTTCTTTTTGTTTTTCTCCTCTTCTTTCTTCTACCTTCAGTTAAATCCTCACCCGTTTCTGGATCTTCGTTAGGGATATTTTGACTAGACGGCATAATAGAAATACCCCTTTTATTTAACATTTTTTCTATCGCTATAGGTAAAAAAGAAGACACTACACCCATAGTAACTACCCCAACTATCTTAGCTAAATCTTTTGACTGTGCTTTTAAAAAATTAATATCTCTTTCACTCACACTATCTTTGTCTCTGATTAATCTAAGTAATATATTTGCAGCCTCAGAAGTTTCTTTACCTTCTCTTCTCGCCGCAGACATAAATTTCCTAAAAGAATTACCCATTTTTTCTTTTTTATCATCAACAAATCTTTTTACTTTATCACCAAAAAATTCATTAACCTCCTTTGGTTCTTCACTTGCGAATAAACCTGTCGACTTACCATCAAACCTCATTTCGTTTAATAGTCTATCGTATTGTTTTTTTGTTAATTTTATCTTCATTTTTTGTTTTAATCCACTCTATAAATATAGTACCATTCACCATTGTACTCTTCTTCATTTTCTTCCCCATCATACGGACTTAGAGTATCACCTCTATCTTCATTTTCCGCTAAAAATTCTTCTAACCCATCGTTATCAAAAGTACAAAAAGAAGTAACTGCATCTTCTAAACTATAACCCAATTGATCAATGAAATAATCTACACCCTGATTATTTACTTCATCAATTGTATTATCTATATAGGTTTCTAATAATTCTTCTTTTGCGGTATCATATAAACTATCTAATTCACTTTGTATATCTTCTTTTTCTCCTTCTCTATCTGAAATTTCATATTCTAAATCTTCTATTCTTTCTTCAATCTCCTCCATTTCATCCTCATCTTCTTCTACATCTAAATCACCTAATTCAATCGCCAAATCATCCCTTTCTGATTCAAAATCTTCAATTTCGGACTCTAATTCACTTATTCTTTCTTCGAAAGAATCTTTATCATCGTACCCCGCCTCATCAATAACATCATCTTCATCCATATCTTCCACCCTATGTTCCGCTTCTTCTTCTGCAAATTGTTCAACTACCGAATCATCCAATTCGATGAAATCGTCCAACCAATACCTATCAATGTATTCTATACCACCTTGATTTTCCACATAATTCTCAAAATATTCTCTCATAGCGTCATGAGCCTCAGCATCATCACCAATTGCATATGATATACCATCATCTACATTTCGATATAATTCTAAACCAAAGTGACCAAAACCTTCTTCTTCTAATAAGATAGGTGGAATGTTAAGATTTAATGATAATGCCATTTGTTTATCGTCAATATCTTCAATAGTTGACATATCTGATAAATCTTCATCAGTCATATTGTCAAAATCTTCTGTATCCATACCATAATACTTCTGATAAAGATGTATAATTTCTAATTTAGTATCTAATTTTTCAATATCTAAATCTTTAGTAAGAAAATTCCAAATTTCTGAAATTTCATCAGCAATACCCCTTTTATCCATAATTTTTACAATCTTTTTATGGTAAGGTAGTACTTTACGTTCTTCAGTTATAAGTCTTAGTAATTTCATAATTAATAATCTACTGTCATTATATAATAATAAATATTGTCTTTCCCTTTAAAAGTTTCATATTCACCATAAGATGTTAAATCATATATTTCAATCTGTTCTACATCATAATCATGAAATTCTTCCCAATCAAATGACACCCAATCTGGTAAGCTATTACCTTCTATTATAAAATCGTTGTTTCTTCTTGAAATATACCCAAAATCCATTAAATAATCTATGAGTTCGTCCTCCAACCTTTCATAAGTATAATCATAAATTATTTCCCTAACAATTTCTCTACCATCATCAGCAATGTCCGACATTTTCATTTGGTATGGTGCCCCATTAGCACTTGCAGGTAACTCCCCCCATGTTTCCTCAACTTCACCATACGACTTAACAATACTTTTAGCATTTTCATATTCCCCCATATTATCTCTTAAATAATCGATAACTTCTTCTTCATCCATTTCAGATTCATAGCGAGAAGCTTCTTCGGTGGCAACCATTCTTTTATCTGTGTCAGATACAAATACAAAATCTAAATAAATTTCCGCACCTAATGTTTCCCAAACTTCACTTTCTGCGTGCCATCTATCTTCACTAAATATACGTTTTGAGGACTCAATCTCATCTTCATTAGCTATCGCATAATGATTATCATCTGAATGATTAAAGAATACAGGCATCTCATAGTTTGGGTAATCCATTTTTTCAATTAAAAAGGGTGGTACTTTAGAAAAGTCTGCCAATATTAACCCTCTATCGTCAAACATATTTAATAAATCAGTATAACTTATATTAGGATTTTCTGTATCACTATAATCACCTTCGTCATTATAGTTCCATACGAAATAATAAAATATTTGATTTATAATGTCTATATCACCAAAACCCAAATCTTCATTTATGAAATCAGATATAGTAGTGTAGTAGTCTACATAATCTTCTTCATAAGGATATAATGATAATGGTAATGTATCCCATTTATCCACAACTATTTTGTGTATAACCTTACAACTTTTATTTAGAAATTTTTCATTTAAGTTATCCAAACCTTTACTTTTATATATAAATAGTTTATTTTTGAATAAAACAATAGTATTTATATAAAAATATAATATGTTAAAAGTAGAAGTAAAGAAAAGTAATATAGAAAGAGCTCTAAAACAATTAAAAGGTAAATTTATAAAGACTAAAGTTGTAAAAGAATGTAGAGAAAGAGAATCTCATACAAAAAAATCAGTAAAAAGAAGGGCAGAGAAAATTAAAGCTTCTTACTTACAAAAAAAATATGATCAAGAAAATTAAAATATTATGAACAAAGAAGTTTTATCGTTATTGAACGAACAAATATGGTTAGAAAACACCGCATCCTTTTTTTACTTAAAATTATCAAAATTATTTAGTGAGAATAACTACTTTGGTATTTCTAATTTCTTCTTAGAACAATCTAATGAAGAAAGAGAGCATATGATAAAATTGTTTTCATATGTATTAGAACAAGAAGGTGAAGTTAATGTACCAAACTATAATTTTATTGAAGATGAGGATTTATATTTTAATATATTATCTTTATTTGAGTGTTCTTTAGAGAATGAAAAAAAAGTTAGTAACTCAATAAATAAAATACTTTCTAAATGTAAAGAAGTAGGTGATTATACAACTGAAAACTTTTTACAGTGGTTTGTTGTAGAACAAAGAGAAGAGGAAAACAAGTTCAAAGAGATTTTAGATAACCTAAAAATCATAGGAAATAACTCTGTGGGTTTATATGAGTTAAACAAAACTTTAAACCCACCGACAACATCTGAAGAATAATCATACTTTAACGTATATATAAATATTCTCTAAAGATTCTACGAATTTTATATCACCAAACAAACCCTTTTTTCTGGCTAAAAATTTATAAAGATCGTAAACTCCATCAAAATCATTAGTTAATTCTTCTTCATTTGTCTTACCTAGAAAGAACAAAGTGTCTGTTTTTATACATTCTTTTTTCATCTTTCACCTTTTATTATAAATATCGGGAGAAGATAAAATGTATCAATTAATCATTACAACAAATCATCAAAAACATTTGGGTCATTCCACCCATCATGTTCATCATTCCACCCATCATGTTCGGTAACAATACGATTCCAATTACCAGCGGGATCACCATCCTCATTTTCATACCTTATAGGATTAACTATATCTAAATTTAAAAATGAGCCTGATGGGTTTTTATCTGTTTTTTCGTCATCTAAATTAATTAAGAACCCCCTATTCAAAATATCTATACTTTCATAAGACTTCAACCTACTTTCGTATACATTTTTTAAATGGTTCATATTAATGAAATTTAAAAGTATATTAGAAACAACTTTATGATATTCACTTGTTACTTTATTACAAAAAGAAAGTAACTGTTTTGATTTATAGACAGTACCCTCAATCAATTCTATTTCCATTGCAGTCATATTATTTTCTGTTATTATAACAAATACTTTAATAATTTCAGATTCTATCTTACCTTTGTAATCTTGACCAGGATTATTCAAACAATTGTTTAATTTCCTACCACCCCACTTTAAGTCTAATTCAGAAACTAACTCTTTAATTTTAACACCTTTGGGTGGTTCAAAATTACTTATATCGATAGGGTCAACCAAACTATGGGAGTATTTTTCTTTTTCTTTATTTACACCAACAATAAGGTTTTCATACGTTGGTTTAATTACACTGTTCTTATTTTCTAGAAATCTCATAAGTAGTTCTGATGCCCAATCACCTTCTTTATTCAAAACTTTTTTTACGTCTGATATAAACACACAAGACTCTTGTATATTTAATTTTTCTTTAATTATATATGTAAGTGCCCAACGATCTTTATCAACAAACTTTTCAATAGTCTCAACGTGTTTTGTGTCAAAATCACAATCATAAAATTTATCATTAACTAATGCAGCCATTCTACATAACCAAAACTTATCTAATAAAACTTTACACGCCTTTTCTTTCAGTTTTTTAGGTATTTTATTACTGATAACTCTATAAGCATTCATAAAAGTAAGTGGGTTATAATTCAACCCAATTAAAATCTCAGTAATTTTATCGTTTTGTCTGTTGTATTTCTTAGGGGTTAAAGTCCACATTATACCATTATATTTCGCCCAACTATCTAATAAATTTTGTGGTATACTATTCGTAGTATCCAACCAATTTAAAGCGTGATTATCTGGTATAGTAGATTCAAAATTAACCCTTTCACCGTATACCATCTTTTTATGATCGAAAAATCTAACCATTTTAAAATAATTTTTTATCTTACCATAGTATTTCATATACATTTCTTTATACTTTGTACTAAAATATATACCAAAATGACTTTGACGTAGTTGTATCATATTTTGTAAAATGAGTGGCTGGGACAATAGTTCCATAGACTCTTCTATGTTACAATAACATTTAAGATCTTCCATTTTTTTAAAAAGTCTAATTGCAGTATGTGCTGGTGTATATATTGCAGTAACCTCTAATTGTTTGTGATTTAAAAATGTTTCAAAACCATCTGTATAGAATAACCTATTACTTTCTAAATCTATACCAACTTGACAACAATTGAAGTCAAACCCCTTTAAAATGTATTGGTAATCGTTTCTGTGTTCCCTATTCGCCACCCTACTAATTTCTATAGTATTTAATAAACCCATCATACTAACATCTAATATTCTATAGTTACTACCATGATCATAAGATAATTTAGTTACATTGTAACCATCTCCCTCCACTACTAGTTCATTAGTTCTAATTGGTGTAGTTGGTTCATTGCCATTTAAATTAGTTGGACTATCTTCAGTTTCATAAAAAACATCTAAATCGTTTATTGGGTAGTTATCGTGCCAAACATACTTCATTAACATATTTGAAACTGCACCACCCGCTAAAAATCCTTTATTGGGGATATCGCAGTAGACTGACAAATCCATAAGTATTCTCTCTACAATGTCATTACTCTTTAAAATATCACTTTTCATCTTTGTTGTTTTTATAATTTTTATAAAGTATATATGAGGGTATGGTAATACCCAATACCACTATTAGGTAGAAAATAAAAGGAAATAGAATTAATATTCCTACCACACTAAAAAATACGATAATAGTAATTAAAGTATAAACTTTAATTTTATCTCTATCGATATCCTCAAAATCAAAACCAAACATATTAATACATCTCTCTTAGATGATCCGCCAACTCTTCTTTTATTTCTTCTTCTGACACACCATTAATATACATATCAATGACTAAATCTGAAATAGATTCTGCCAATTCATCATATTCGTCTGATTCGAAATCATAATCTTCACTATCATTATACGATAGGTAACTATAGTTTGATTCATTTACTAATGTTTTCTTTTCCATTTTCTTATGGACATATTTTTCCATCCCTAATTTGGTGATTAATTCGTAACCCGCTTTGATAGAATCAGACACTTCTTCTACTACAACGTATTCTGAAGTAGTATGTTGTCTGTAGTAACCACAACCTAAATTTAAACAATTAAAGTCATATTTACTCGCCAACTGATTAACATCTGTGAATGGATCCACACTAAACTTAGTATATCCACATTCATTAAGTGTCCCCTTAATCTCCTTTTTGAAGTCTTCATCGAAAAGTTTAACACCACTACACACCTCACTAATCCAATTAGAGGAAGGTGCGTCAAATTGTATTGCGTATCCTACATTTTCAAAAAACTTATCGTCTGCTTGTTTAGAACCTAACATACCAATCTCTTCTTCAACAAAGAAAGCACCTTTCAATACATCAAATCTTTCAAACATCTCCAAACAAACATAGACACCACACTTATCATCACCACCGATACCAGTCTGTTCTTTTGTGGTTGGGTGTTTTGCAATAAGTGTACCCATTTCACTATTCTCAATAATTAGGTTTGTTTTAGTTTCAATTAGTTCTCTATGTGAACCATGAACAGTATCCATATGTGAAACCACACAAGGGTAATACTCACCAGATGTCATCTTATCACTACCTTTAGTTAGGTAAAGATTTTTCTTTGAGTCAGTATAGTATTCAATACCATTATTTTTCGCATATTCTATAATATAGTCTCTTACCATACTTTCGTCACCAGAAACTGATGGTATTGACAATACTTCTTTTAAAAAATCTATATCCATAACGTTTAATTTATACAAATATACGAAATAGATTCCGTTTTACCAAATTTTTAAGTGAAAAATTACATAAACATTTACAAATTTAAAAAATATAAGATATTTATATATGAATAACAATATATAAAATTAATTAATTATGGGTTGCGGTTGTAAAAAAAAGAAACCTGTTGCTAAACCACAAAGTAGTAACACTCAGAGTACGAATACTCAATCAAAGTAATTAAGTCAATTGATTTGATGAACCTCTATTCAGTTTATCTTCCCAAGGTGAACTGGTATAGTGTGCACTACTTGTATAGTGTGGACTATTATCCAACATATTCGCAACACTTCTAGCTAAATCCGCTAAAGGCCAAGTTGTGGTGGAACCACCTGAAGGTGCTGCCTCACCACCTGCATCATCCTGTTCATCTAAAACTTCTTCATCTTCATCGGTATAGTCATCCATACCAATACCATATTCAGAAACTACAAAACCTAAATTCTGTTCTTTATCGTAATACCCTAAATATATATCTTTATCATCGTGTACTACAACTTCATATTCATTATTATCAAACTGAAGTCTACTTCTATCACCTTCAACCCAATTAAGTATTCTATGATACCATTCTTTTGGGTCGTTCTCTGTTTCACCAAACTCCCTTATTAAAACTTTTTTATATTGACTCTCTGTTAGTATTATTTTCATTTTCTATATCTTTTAACTCTCATTGGACCATTTTTAAGGTATTGTTTTAAGTAATTTTCACCAAACCTAGTACTATGTAAAGCAGATTTTTTAATCCAATCCCCTTCTTTACCAGAAGAAGTATCTAAACCACCATCTTCTTTAAAATAAGGACTTCCTATCCACTCTTCCCAAGAATTATAAACATCTTCACCCTCCTCAAAAGTTTCGTCATCGACATTCACCCATTGTCCAAGTCTATTCATCCACTTAGGCATTTTATTATCGTCAGGGCCAAAGGTAATGACATATTCTAATTCTTTTTCACCTAATGGTGTTGGTTCTTCTTTTTCTTCTTTGGGGTAGTAAGGGTAGAAGTTATGGATATCATACTTATCATTCCACTCTAACTTACCTTTCATATGTAACGTTTCTACACTACCTTCTTCTTCAACATTTTCTCTTATTATAACCCCTTCACCCTCATCATCAGTATCGCCAAACCATTTTAAAACCGCAGCTTCACCATAATGTCCAGGAATCACAAACTCATCTGTACCCACATAAATTAAAACATCTACTATTTCAGTACCATTAGGTATGTGAAAAGATTTATCTACAGGTGTATTATCACTATCATCCATAAGTTCTCCCTTATCGTTGATGTACATCCCTTCTTTAAGGATTCTTTTATATTGACTCTCTGTTAATATTATTTTCATTTCTTTAATTTTACTCTATCTTCTATTTCCTCTTGGTCAGTCCAATCTACATCAGCCACATGATCCAATACCATTCTATCTATAATTTCCGCATCATCAGAACTTAAATCAAAATCTAAATCAGGATTTTGGTATTCCATACCATCTTCATCCAAATACATATCTACATATTTACCATCCAATACCCTATTTATTGCATTCTCTTCTGATGTCGCCTTAACCTCAACAAATCCTGTTAAATAAGTTCTCGCAGTAACTACAGTAGGCATAGTTGTTCTAATTGTATATACGGGCATCTCATAATTTTGTAAGGTGTCACCCTCAACCAAACCTAACCCATAAGACATAAAATTTTTATATATCATATAAGACACATCTTCTGTTACACCTAAATGTTCAGAAATCATTTTTAATGTATCATCTATTTTTTTTAAAGATAATTTATCCCAATTCCTATGTAATAATTCAAACATTTTGCGTATAGGTATTGTAACCTTAAGATTATTATCTTCGGTAAGTATTCTTTTATATTGCTCCTCTGTTAACCTTATTTTCATTAGTCTATATCTATATTTATTTCATCCCCATCAAAATCTTGATCTGCTAAATTATCATAAGTAGAATCCCAATCAGTTTCCCAATATAAATCATAACACTCATAATCTATATTATCATCAGTATCTATAATTTCAACCTCACCATTTTCCCATTTATCTATAAAATCATCATAACTTGTAGTATAAAATTCCCCACTACCAATAGACCAACCAGAAACATATGCCGTATGTTGTACAGTCGCATAGTGACTAAACTTACCATAAAATTCCAAAGGTAAACCTATTAAGTAATCACAATGACTCCTGTGCTCCATTTCATAAGCACACTCTTTATATAATTTAATATAGTTATATAATAATAAAATTGATTCTGAATGATTATACCCACCCAATTCCATAATGCGGTTTTTAATAATACTAAATTGACTATTATTGGATGGGTTACCAGATTTTAAATTTTCAGTTGTCAACCCATTTGGTGAATATTTATCATTTTTCGATAAATTACAAAATAACTTAGATATAACTTTATCTATCTTATTACCTACATTTCTAAAATTAACATTACCATCAAGAAAATCTGAGTCATCTTCTTTTAATAACCTCTTATATTGATTTTCTGTTAACCTTATTTTCATTCTTCTATATGTTCGTCTTTAGGTTGTGGTTTAGGTTTTGCAAATGCTTTTACTGTTGATACACCTAACATTGTTGCGGAGAATATTAACATTGAGTTAAATAAATCCTCATTTACTTTAAAAAAGTGAAAACCGTCACCTATAAATGCAATGCAAACTAATATTCCCGAAATAATTCCCATAGTTTTTTTAGAAGAGTATTTACCATCTCTTTTGTCTTCAGTTAAAATATCACTAACAAATTTCATAACTTTATTAATTAAATTTCTCATATATAAAAAACTATTTTTGTTATTATAAAATAAATATCTAATGATCATAAAAAAACCCACATATAGTGGGTTTTTAAACTTTGGCTTGTTATCTATTATTTAAATGCTAATAGTAATTCTCTTACACCTACACCGATAGCGATACCCGCATAAAGTACTTCACCTTTAATCAATAATGCTGCAGCTATTACACCACAAACACCTGACCTAAATAATTTATTGGTAACTATTTTAGTAATTAATTTCATAATTTATTTTTTTTATTTATTGTTATTAAATAAATTTTTTGACAGATTCCACAATCATTTCTTTTTGTGGTACACCATTCTGTCTCCAAACTATTTCACCTTCTTTAAATACCATTAAAGTAGGTATACTTCTTATTTGATACATTCTCGCAACGTCAACATTATTATCAATATTAACTTTTAAAACAGTTGCACCTTCACCTAAATCCTTTTTAACATCTTCAATAATCGGAGACAAAACTTTACAAGGTCCACACCAGTCCGCATAGAAATCGACTAAGGTTGGTTTACTTGATTTAATTAGTTCGTTAAATTCCATTACTTATATTTTTTGTTTTTATTATTATAGTATAAATATAAAGGGGAGTAAAAATACTCCCCTTTTTTTTTAATTTGTTTTTGAGAAACTACGCTTTCTCTCCAACCCACTTAACTACAGAATTAAGTCCATAGATTTCTGTAATCTTTTGAACAAATCTTTTAGGATTTTTTCTGATGTAAGTTAATGATTCTGTTGGGACGTTAGATTTTGAAGGTCCGAACAAAGACGATAACGCCTCTTCTCTGTTTTTTACTGTTTTAGACATTTTAAAACTTTTTAGTTAAATTATTATTAATACACAATATTAAAAAATACTTTTCATAAAGTCAAATTTTTTTTAATATTTTTTATCCAACATTAACAACTTCTAAATCAAAAATTAAATTTTTACCTGCCATTGGGTGGTTAGCGTCTAGTTTAACGCCTTCTTCATTAATTTCCTTTACAGTAACATTCATAGTACCTCTTTCGCTTTGAGATTGTAACATGTCACCTACCTTTACACCTTCAGGTACTTGTTCTCTTTTAACTGTCGTCACTAAACCATCTAAGTATTCACCGTAACCTTCTTCTGGTGAAACCTCAATGGTTTTTTTCTCACCTTCAGCCATACCAATAAGACCTTCCTCAAATCCTTTTATAAGTGATCCCTGACCTAAAACAGTGTTGATTGGTTCTCTACCTTCAGTTAATGAAGTGTCAAACACAGTTCCGTCCTCAAATCTTCCTGTGTAATGGACAATTACACTCTTTCCGTTTTCTACTTTACTCATATTAAATTTTTTTATAATATTAATGATAAATAATTAGATAGTAAAGAGAATAAAAAAAAACTTAATCTTTTAGGGTGACAATTTGTCAAATCAATATATAAAGTAACTTACAATTTGATTTATTTTTTCTCCATTGTAGGTTTCAACCACATATCTTTCTGAAAAACAACATCTAAAAACCCTTCAATAAACTTATTATCTGTGTCTACCAACAACTTCATAGTTTTAATGGTGTCATGTTTCATCATTTTACCAATTTCTTCTCTAATTCTTTCCGCACTTACAGTAGTTTTTAATTTATCTAAAATGTCAGGTTGTTTAATCGCTTCCATAATATCGGTGTGAACTTCTAAATCTCTTGTTAGTGAAAATCTCATCGCCCTTAAGATTCTTAACGGATCGTCCATCATTGTTTTCATTGGGTTCAAAGGAGTCACCAATAAACCTTCTTTAAGATGTTCCAACCCATTAAAGTAATCTATGATATTACCTTCTATGTCTTTCGCCAATGCATTGAGTGTGAAATCTCTTCTGATTAAATCATCATACAATGTACCTAACTCTAAAATTGGTTTTCTGGTTCCCAATACATAACCAACCTCTTTTCTAGCCATTACAAAGTCCGCAACTAATCCTTCATTAATATGTCCAATGGGAAATTTAGCTCTGACAGTAAAACAATCCTTAGTTTCTAAAAATATCTTATACCCTTCTTCTTTAAGAAACCCTAACATTTGTTCCCACCCTTCATCTACTGTCTGGTTAGTGTTATCTAATACCACAGAAAAATCAATGTCTTTAGATTCAATACCTAAAATGGAATCCCTTACACAACCACCTACTTCATATATCTTCATAAACTTATTTTATACAAAGATATAAAAAATAATTAAATAAACAAATTATTAGATGTCTATTTGTGGGTTATCTCTAAAATACTTTTTTATGATGTTCCTACCTTTCATTAAGTTAGTTTTAGACGTATTTTCACTAACACCTAACATTTTTGCAATTTCTTTATGGGAATACCCTCTTAAATAATATAACTCAAATGTATTTCTATAACTAGGTGGTAACATAGGTATAACTTTTATTATGTTATCTACATTAGGTTCTTCGTAATCTTCAACAGGTAATTCAATTCTACTAATATCGTATTCCCCATTATGTAATTCTATTTTATTTTTTCTGATTTCATCTTTAATATTGTTACTAATGACACGCCTCACCCATCCCTCTAAAGAACCACTACCATCAAATCTATGTAAGTTTTTATATACTTTCATAAAACCATTTTGGCAATAATCCATAGCTTTGTTAATATCTTTAGTATATTTTTTACAAGTTGTATGTAACATTTTATCCCAAAGAGTACTATATAACTCTTCAAAATTAATTTCAGATGTTTCTTCTTTAACTAATACTCTATTATATTGTGACTCAGTAATGATGATTTTCATATTAATAAATATCAATTAATTATTTAAAGGTGCTTTGATTGGGGTGTGTGATTGGTAATCAACTAATTCAAAATCAGTTATATCATACCCATCCAACACACTTTTAGTGAATGGTACACCGTTGTTATCAACTTCACCATTGTTAATTAATACCTTCGGTAATGGGAAAGGCATCCTTCTTGAATATGGGATTTTTCTAAGGTCTAACCAATAATTAATCACCTTATCGGTAAATGGAGATATATGACCAAAAGACCTAATATCACTTGGGTCAGTTAACATCTCTTTACGTTCTTTCCAAGGAATTAGACTAAGTTGTTCCTTTGCCTGTTCAATGTGATTCTTATACAAGTGAACATCACCTAAATTACCAATCAATTCATCAGGAACCATATTAACTTCTTTGGCTATTATTTCTAATAACAAACCATAAGATGCTATATTGAATGGTAAACCTAAGAATGTATCTACTGAACGTTGATTCCACATTAAAGAGATTGATCTGGTTGGTATTTTTATACCTTGAGTTGATTGAATACTTTCATATTGTTCTTGAATATAGTTTTCCCACTCATGTCCATAAATTATTCTATCATTTTCAATATCATTTATACAATTAGTTTTTTCC
>Ga0233412_10000400_pt1 | contig 25486 bp, 29 predicted proteins | sample Na_anoxic_4_MG_FD_180667 | JGI IMG/M metagenome (GOLD analysis project Ga0233412, IMG submission 180667) | Seawater microbial communities from Saanich Inlet, British Columbia, Canada - Na_anoxic_4_MG | ecosystem: Environmental > Aquatic > Marine > Inlet | place: Canada: British Columbia...
GCAATAAATATTGTTAATAAATCACATTCTTTCGTCAAATGGGTTGAAAAAAAAAAGGAAAAATTATATGAAGACTCAAAAGAAAAATATGAAACTTGGCAGTGGATAGATGAAATAGACAAGGAGTACGTAATATTAGAGAAAAAAAATTAATTTATTTTATTAATTTAAATTAATCCTTTAATCTCTCATTACACAACTTAACATATTCATCATTAATTTCATAACCAATAAAGTTAACACCCAACTTTTTTGCGGCAACACATTCACTACCAGACCCCGCAAACGGAATAACTACCAATGTCTCACCTTCTTTATTCATGCTCGCCTTTATCAATTTCTCACATAACTCTAATGGTTTTTGCGTGGGATGATTAACTCTTTCTTTTTTACCCGCACCACCAGCCAAGGCAGATATCTTAATAACGTCTCTCGGTAATGCACCATTCGCGTGTGCTTTATAAACTGTCTCTTTTTCACCCTTACTAAACCTACCCTTTGTAGCCTTTCTCACCTTTCCTGCAGCATTTTTCAAAAACCCTTTTGTGTAAGGCTCTCTTACATCATCACGATTAAATACAGGTTTGTCTTTATAACAACATAGAATACTCTCATGCGTTCTTTGCCAAAAATTCAATCTCGGAACAGTCTTATTCAAATAATGCCATATAATCCATCTAACATTAATATTAATCCTAACTCTTATAAAAGCTAAAATTTCACTAAAACCATAAATATATAATGTTCCAGAAGGTTTTAAAACCCTTATACATTCCTTTATCCACTCGTCACACCATTTTAAATAAACATCCATTTTTTGTTTATCACTATCATTTCCAAAATCTTTTCCAATATTATATGGCGGATCACATATAATTATATCTACCGTATCCTTCTTCATTTTTTTTAGTTCTTGAATACAATCCAGGTTATAAACTTTTTGTTTTTTACCATTAGTTTGAGTTACTACCGACGTCATATTATAATAATATAAACTATATGTTTTTTAATCAATTTTAAAATTGATTTAATATTCAAACCTTTCTTATAATTAATACTATCATGAGCGTACAAATTAAAAATCAACCATACGAACATACCAAATATCAAAAGGTATTTGATACATATCCATTTGAATTATCTGATTTTCAAAAATGGGCCATTGAAGCCATTCATGAAAAAAAGAACGTTATGATAACCGCTTTCACCGGCAGTGGGAAAACTTTACCAGCAGAAGAAGCTATTAAATTTTATCATTCAATAGGTAAAAAAAGTATTTATTGTTCTCCTGTGAAAGCATTAACAAATGAAAAATATGATTCATTCAGTAAAAAATTCCCCGAAATCACTTTTGGTATTTTTACAGGAGATAATAAAGACAACCCCGAAGCCGATTGTCTTCTAATGACTACTGAAATATTAGCCAATAATTTAAAACACATTAAAGATGAGAAAGAATCTGGTCTACTTGATTTTAATATGGATTATCATAATGACTTAGGAGTGGTTATCTTTGATGAATTTCAATATTTATTCAGCGATAGAGGAGCAGCTTGGAATGATACTGTTGTTGATTTACCAAAAACTGTTCCCATAATTGCATTAAGTGCTACAATGTCTAAGCCCGAAAAGGTATGTAAATGGATTTCTGAAGTAACTGAAAGAGAAACTTACTTATGTCCCAATTATGAACGTGTTGTTCCATTAGAGCATTATGCATTCTTAGCATTGACGAATCACGGTAATATAAAAAAAATAGAAAACGAAGATAAAATGTTTATTAATGAATTAGTTAAAAAACCATTGGTGTTGAAAAAAAATAATGAATTCAATGAAAAAACACCAAACGATATCATTAAATTCAAAAAATTACTCAAAAATAATCGCATTTACATGAAAAAACAATTTGTTTTGAATGAAATCGCAAAATATATGAAAACGCACGATGACCTTCCCGCAATCGTTTTCACTTATTCCAGAAAAGGTTGTTATAGAGACGCATCCAGTATAACCACATCATTGTTTCAAAATGGTTCTAATATTCCACATGTTATAGCTAAGGAATGTAAAACAATATTGTCTAAAAAATTGGATAATTGGAAAGAATACACAGAATTAACTGAATACAGAAACATAATTAAAAACCTTGAGAAAGGTGTGGCTGTCCATCATTCAGGTGTACATAAAATATTTAGAGAAATGATAGAAATATTGTTTGCTAAAAAAATGATTCCATTATTGTTCGCAACAGAAACTTTTGCTGTAGGTATAAATATGCCTGTAAAAACAGCTGTATTTACTGCTCTTCAAAAATATTCAAACAACGGGTTTCGTTATCTAACGCCAGATGAATATACACAACAAAGCGGTAGAGCAGGAAGAAGAGGCATTGATAAATTAGGAAAAGCTTATCATCTACCACAATTGTTCAATGATAATAAAGGTTATTTGTCTGCTATTGATTATGGTAAAATCGTCAATGGCGGGTATGTATCACCCGTATCTAAAATAAACTTGGATTTTAATTTCATTTTGAAATGCTTGAAAGACGATAAAAGTATTGAAAATCATATTGAAAAAAGTTACATTGACCTTGAATATGTCGTATTTTGTAATAGTCAAACACAATTTTATTTGAAAATATTGGAAAAAGAAGGTTTTATAGACGAAAATAAAACTATTACCGAAAAAGGTCAAATAGCTCTTCAATTTCAAGAAATCCCGTCTATCGCATTTGCTGATTTCTTTATCAAACAAAAAGAAATGTTGAATCTAATATCACCAAAAGAATTTATTACTTTATTTAGCATTTTTACGAATATACGTCTGTCTGACGAAGACCGTGTTCATAATTATGAAAGTATCAATATTAGTGATAATTGTAAAACGTTGTTTAAAAAAATTACAGGCACTCTTAATTTTTGGAGTGCTATTGAAAATGACTTCGGACATAATTGTGATCAATACAATATACAATACGACTTGGCTGAAATTATTTATAAATGGTCATTTGTTAAAAATGAAAGCGATGCTTATAAAATTTTCAATGAATTGGACTATTGGGGTATATTTATTGGAGATTTTGTAAAGGCCGTTTTAAAAATCAACACAATCGCCGAAGAAGTAAAGAAAGTCGCAATGCTTACAGAAAATTTAGGCCTTGTTGAAAAGATGAACGAAATACCAACATTAACATTAAAATCCGTTATTACAAATAATTCTCTATATTTATAAGATTGAGTTTAAAAAATATAATATCAAAAAAATATAATTATGACTTCATACTTTTTTGATAATAGTGGAGCGTGGCTTTCCAACGCCGTTCCAAAAATGGGAGAAGATGCCGTTCTCAATAATGATGTAATATTAAAAATTTCAAAAAATACTATATCGCAAGCTGGTTACGGTAAATTAGTTATACCCGCATCCAGTTCTATAGAATTTGTAACTACTGATACTACCTTATATCTCAAAACATTACACCTGAGAGGTTCTATAAAATTATTAGCAAGGTGTGCTGTAAGTGCTCATCCAGTAGGAAATAGTCAATATTCATTATGGCATAGCCCTGATTCTTGGATGGATGGGAAAGTTCCAAGACCATTGAGAGATATTATTGTTCCTCTTGGTAGAACTGTCGTTATTACAAAAGATTCTGGTGTTAGCGACCACGTATATAATTATCTGGAAATACCTGATGGTAGTCAGTTAATTTTTGATAATAACGCAGAAAATATTGTGTTAAGTGTAAAAAAACTTATTGTAAATGGTTCATTATTAACAAGTGCTACTAACCAAATTAGAACAGCACCAAAAACAAAAAATCTATTTTTACCTGTTTATTTAGATTCAGAAGGAAAAGTTATGGATACATCCGCAAACTCCACATCTTCTATGGATTCAAGTTTTAATTTTGTTATGACTGGTTTGCAATCAAGTGCTGATACTTTATCCAATTTTATTAAATATAAAGTTGATGCTTCTGGTGTACCTACTTTTATTTATAATGATGTACAAAGAATAAATTTTAACTCACAACTATTAACCGATATATCCGGTCAAGCTGTATCACATTACGAAACATATTTTTTTAATTCTACCAGAAATACTACAAATAGCACTATTGGTGATATGTATACTCAATATATTTCAGATATCTTATTTGATTCGCCTTCTTTATCAGGTTCTATTACTAATAAAACCCAAATTATAAATAAAATTGTTGATAGTAGATTAAATGAACAATTTACTAATTCCATCGCCAATGGATTATCTCAATTAGAATATGATTATAATTTAATAGCACACACATTATATGAACAATTAAAAAATGAAATGCCTCACCGTTTTGAAAATGAACAAGTCAATACAGCATATAATTTCCCTGTCGAATCGGGTGACGATATTGCTTTATTTGTTAGAATGAGATCAGATATTTTTTATAATAATTACGCAAGAGCAGAAGATGAAACTGACGAACAAATGAATGACGGTCAAGAAGCCGTTCTTAATTATTATAATCAATTAAAAGCTATTTATGAAGATAAAGAACAACTTATATTCGACGACACAAATTATACTGTAAAAATTAAACCTACTACTTGGAGAGTTGTTATTAATTTAGCTTAATTACCAACCATTGGACACATTATATTTTCGCCTTTATAATTTGTCCAAGGTGCTTCAACCTCTTTATTTGCTATTACGACAATACCCCATATCCATACGCCCGCAATTGTCCAGGACCATAAACAACTACCACATTTCGCTCCTAGTTTAGTAGCACCCTCCTTATCCTCTTCTTTATTACAACAATTGCAACAGATACCACAACAACAAATCATAAGACAACCGCCGAACACTATGGACATATATGTTCCAAATATATCCCACCTTCCAATATTACCAAATCCCGCACCAAACACTCCTGTGACTGGAATACATTGTAATACCATAGCAGGCAACCATTCCTTTCCTGCTTCATTACATTCGACTTTAATAGTCGAATACGACCAACAATCAATAGGATGACAACTACCTGTTTCAGCAACATACATCAAACAATTTGCTGGACAAGTACAATTGCTTCCCATTGTACCACTATTACACGGTATAGCTTTCGGTAAAACTACTTCAGTCAATTCTAAGCCTCTTATATTGGGTTCGGCACTTCCATATGTAATTAACCAAATAGCCAAGAAGACCAACTGTAATATAATTCTTATAGTCAATCCATACATAGCATATCGGGTATATTGTAAAATATTTTCCATGTTAAACGAAGTTCTCATAATATTGATTATATGTCGTTCATAAAATCAATTCAATTTTAACAATTATAATAACTTTCGTATGGCTCAAGGTACATATTATAAGTATCATGAAAAATTGATTTGAAATATGTATGTAAAATACATTTAATCAACATTCGCAAAAACATGAAGTTTACATTAATAACAATCGCCATATTAACATTTATTGTTAGCACCAATGCTGGTGCTTATCAAAACGGTTTAATAACCGGGATGATGGTTGAGAAAGCACTTCCTACCAAAAAAAAAGAATCCGATAAATACAATACCGTTATTATAGACACCGCCCTTTTCGATTTTCCAAAACAAAAAACTCCCGTATGTCGCCCTATCCAAGTAAAGGAAGTCAAATATATAAAATTATCATTTGCTACGATATTAATAGCATTTATTATGATGATGATATTATCTGGCATGATCGGTAATTCGTGTGAGAACGACCCCGAATTTGCGGATTTTATGTTAGGATATGTCATTGGACAAATGCTTGAAAATGCGTTTAACAACGATGATTAAATAAAATAAAATAAAATAGGAAGACCGGTGATAGCTTTTTTTATTCAAGGTATATTTTCATGAAAAATTGAATAAAAATATTTATATAAAGATAGTATAACAAACCAATTATATCATGTCTAAAAAAGCAAACCAAACACAACGAAAAAAAGGTAGCAATAAACGCAAAAATACCTTCAACAAATATGGTAAAAATACCACCAGAGGTATTCGAATAAAACAAGCGGATTTGGAAAACAAAGCGGCAAAAAAAAAGACGGAGGGAAACCATAAATTTATTAAATTAAATAAAGAAGACGACATAAAGGGGAAACATAGATTTAACCGCTCTGATAATAAAAGTCTATGTAAAAATACTTGTCGTAATAAAAAAAAAGGCAAATAAATATTAAAAAGAAATAGAAGACCAGGAGATAGCTTTTTTCTTTGTACATAAAATTGATTCAATATTAATTATTATTGAACCGATTAATAAGAGACATAATCATGGACCCAACAAGACTAAACAATATGAGCGAAATATTAAAACTTCAACTTCAAGTAGCCGAAATAGCAGAAGAAAATAAGAAAAGGGTAGCAGGATTACAAGCTAAATTTGAAAAGGTGGAGGCAGAAGCTTTTGATGAATGCCCCGTATGTTACGGTTCTATATCAGTTAAAAATGCCTGTTGTATGCCCAATTGCGACCACAAAATGTGTAAAAATTGTTATTATAATTGGTTGGATAAACAAGAGAAGAATACTTGTCCTATGTGTAGGGAGGAAGTATTTAAAAATAATCTTGATATCAAAACCAAAAGAAGTGTATTACAAGAGCGTTTAGATTCATTGGAAAGTGAAGTTGCGGAGATGTATCACGAACGTAGACATATTAGAAAATCTATACGCGGAACACAATATGAATTCAGTCAAGTGGAGAATGATGTTACTAAGTTATACGACAAACATGACAAATTGCGCGATGAAATATTTGATAAACAACAATTGGTCGATGAAATAAGAGAATATAAAAGATCTCCTGAAGAGTGGAGAAAGAAAAAGGAACAAAGATTAAAACAAGAGATTAAAGAAGGTTATTTAACTTGGAGGGGGAAATATGATAAATTAAAGAAAGAATTATTGGTTGAATGCGAATTCAGGGTTCATTGTAATAACTACAAAGAGGAGGGATACCAAAGAGAACTGAATCGTATTTATAGTATCACTTACGCAAAACATATGATTAACGTAGATTTAAGCGAAATAGAAGTTGATTTGTCTGAGACCAATATGTTTGAACTTCCACCAGAATTTACTGGAGTCGAGGACGATCCATATATGTTAATGCATTTAGACCCATGGTATAGAACAGCAGAACGAGAGCCAAGAAGCGCTCATAGAGATAAATTTGAGGACTCTTTACATTATATACAAAATATGGAAATAAAATACAAGTCAGCAATTAACTATGGATATTGGAGAGCAGAGGAAGATGATGGGTATGATACAGAGGATACAATGTCTATGCCCGAATTGGGGGAAGCAACAGACCAAGAATTAGAGGACATGGCTCTTAACGAAACACCATTTTCACAAGATGAACTCGAAACTATCCGACAACGTCATTCACTGTTTCAATCGCCATTGGAAGAAGGTGAAATACCAGAACCTATTAATACTGGTTATTATAACATTATTAATGACCAAGGAAGTATAACTAATGCCTTTAATTATATTAATCGATCTCCCACAGGAGGATGGCAACAAACCGATGATAGTTATAGACCTCGTAGATTATGGTCGGAAAATACATATGAATTAAATGATGGATTGAGAGAGAGAGAGAATAGGAGGACATAACAGTATTACTACAAGGTAGAAGGGATAAGTATAATGAAAAATTGATATATTTTTTAATTGATATTGATATTTATATTATAATGTCAAGTATTGTCCAAGAACAATCCCTTAAAAATAACCAGAAAAAAATGAGTTTAAGTAAACCAGAAAATAGTATGATAGCTTACCGCACATGTTTCAGTAGTGTAAGTCATCACGGCTATAAATTAGATATGTTGAAGAGTGGAATGCAAAAGTATTTAAGGAGAAGAGAGTTTGAAAAGATGACATGGTGTGTCATGGAAATCTTCAAGTTTGAATTATGGGCGGAGGATGAAAAGGAGAAGAAGATGTGTAAAGGAATTATAAGTAATTTGTTGAATAGAATTATTGTAATGATGGATGAAGAATTATTGTTTTGTGAAGTTCAAAATTATTTGTTATTAAGAAAATTTATTGAAAAGTTTGAAGATGATAGGAAAAATGGTGGTAAGTTTTTAGTATTAATATGTAGGACTTTGACTAATAGTAGATTGTTAAGACGAGCAAGTGATATTAGAGCAGTTTGGGATTTTAGAATTAGATTTGGAAATGAAAAAGATGCTGTAGAATTGAGTGATGAAGAGTATTTTAATAAGTTTGTTGAATGTTTTGAAAGAAAAGATGATGAATGTTTTAAATGGATGTTTAAAATATTTAATGGGAAAAAGAAAGGAGATGTGATGAGATTCAGAAGGAAAGATAATATTTATATGATTTGGGAGTATTTATTTAGTAGAGAGAATGTTAAAGGAAATGGAAGATATAAGGAACTTTTGGAGTATAAATTGCGGGAATTTTATAAATTGAATAGAGGAGAGAGATTTATGTTCTTGGCGAATAGTATTGATTTAGTTATGAAATGTGATGGTAAAGAAACAATTTTTGTAAATGTGCATATTTCGCAAATTTGTCAAGAGTTGAGTAGATATGAACAAGATTTTGTGGAAATGTATAAAAAGAGTATGGAATATATGACTATTGATGAATATGCAATAGATATGCACACCAGCATGGGTCGCAAGATGGGCAAAAATAGAAAGGATTTTGCGTTAGAAGGTAGTATTGTTGTAAAAGAAGATACGGAATTTTTAGTAAAAGAGTGGAGAGATTTTTATGTAAAAGAGAAATTGGAAAATCCGGTAAGAAGTAAGAAGAAGAGATGGATAGGAAAGAAGAAAGTGGAAAAGAAAGTGGAAAAGAAAGTGGAAGTTGAACAAGAAGTTGCGGAAATTATGCTAACCTTGAATCCTGAAAAAGTTCAAGAAAATAAACCAGAAGTCCCAAAAAATAGAACTACTATAAGAATGGATAAGAGAAAAAGAATTAAGAAAATGATGGGAAAGCCAAATTTCGATGACCTTGAAAAAAATCTGGAATTTATTGACGCCAGGACTATTGATGTTAACAAAATAAAATTATGTAGCGAGCTAACTTGTGGAAATAAAGTCATGTGTTTTGAATATGAAGGTAAAATTTGGAAAGAAAGTAGAAAAAGCATGAATTATAATAGAGATTATTGTGTTTTGGATGATTGTAAAGAAATGTTTGGATTAAGGAAGGTCGGCATGAAAAGAGTTATAAGTAATTTTAGAATTGAGAAAAACGATAGGACTAAAAAAAGTTGGAAAGACAATTGGAAAATGGTTAGTTGGGGAACTACTGGAAAGGATAATAAGGATTTGAATGTAAAGGTTGTATATTGTGTTATGAATAAAGTTGTACATTGCAATTGGAAAGTTCCGTTAGAAGTTGGAAAGATTAAACATTCTTTTAAGGATGGTCATTGTAGAAGACATTTAAAGGAATTTGTTAAAATTGGAGTTTTTAGAGGTATATTTAGAGTTAGTGATTTCAATGGTCGTAATGTATTAGTAGGCTGTGATAAGAGTTATCTACCGCAATATTTTGTAAGTATTGATGAGGGAGAAATGGGTTGTAGGGTGGATATTTTGGGAAGGAGGGAAAAATGGTTGGTAAAAGCCTTAAATATGGACAAAACAATTATTAAGGAAATTATGTCCGAATTAATTGGTGTTGAATTGCCATTTGTTAAAAGTATGGAATTTATTGGTGAAAAAATGAGAGAGTATAAGTTTAGTTATGAAATGGTGAAAGAAGTGGCTGAAAATTTTAGAAATTTGGTGGGTGATTTAAAGAGTGAAGGTGTTGAGTTTGATTAGAGTGTATAAAATTGAATAAAAATAATAATATATAACTTTTTTAATCACAATGTCACAAACTATGTCTCAATCAACCAAATCAAACATGTCTCAAGGAACCACATTGAGTAAAATGACAGAAGCAGAAATAAACCGTATCGAAGAGATGAGAAGAGAAGAGAAGGAAGAAAATAAAAAAACCTGCGATAAACTGAAACATTTGTTTCATATGGCTATGGAATTAGACTTTATTCACTGTTTGATGGAACGTGAAGCTATGATGGATTACTTAAATAAAAGAGGCGATCCAGATTGGACGGCTGGTTATATATGGGGTTTAGCTGATAGTAATAAAATTGATTGGGTTAAGGGTTATGGTGACCCAACGCAATATGAAGAATATAAAAAAGCTATGAATAAGGCATTAGCAAAATATTTACACCCCAAATAAAATTGAATTAAAATAATGTAAATTACTTTTTTAATCAACATGAACACAACCATATTAAAGATACCAGAAGAAATCGTAGAATATATTATATCCTTCACTTGTGATAGAAGAGGATATAATATGGCCCATTATAATCAAAGAAAAAGATTAGATAAAGATAGAATGTATAGAATAATAACTGAAATAAAACATTTCGACAGTTTAGGTTACAGTATTAATTGGTTAAGACCATCATGCGATCAACGTAAATTTACTTCATTGTTCATAAAAAGCCTGAAACACGGAAAAGCACGTATATTTTATCACACAGGATGCTATAAAGGCGACTGGCAAGAAAATGCCGAAAAAAGATTGATGGAACGACAAGAAAGACGCTTACGAGCAATACTTAATAGATAATAAAAAATTGATTTAATAGTAACGTAATATACTTTTTTAATGTATGAACTACCCGATGAAATATGGAGTTATATAAAAGAATTTGCCTTAGATTGGAAAGAAACACATAAAAGAAAATTCAAAAAAATTCTTGAAAATCAAATTGATAATTGTTATCAAGAAATATATACCAGATGGACACATTTTCCACCATGGCCAAATACTAATGATATTATTAGAGCAGAATATGAACATCGTAGATATGTACATGCACCCAGAGCCAATTTACCTTTAACAAGTATTACTTGGAATGTAACAGGGACCGGTGGTTGGTGGTGTGGCTATGGGTGGACAAAAAAAAGATATATATAAATTCATATAAATATAATTTTTTATTGATATTTATATGTTCCATGGAAATTTCAGTTGTTTATTTCGAAATAAAAGCAATAAAGTTCAACCCGTAAAAAAGATACAAGTTTGGGAAAACAAAAAAGTAATCCACGAAGTTGAATTTGATGATTTATCAAAAAAATCTAATATGTACAAAGAAAAAGGCAATAATTATAAAACAATTTAAAAATATTATCATTAAATTTATTAAGATGAAAGTTCTATTTATACCGTGGTTTTATGCTAAACCTAAGAATATAAATAAATATTTACAATTATATAAAAAAAAAGGTATAAATCCAGATATTATAAATTACCGACCCGTAGATGCTTTATTTTATTCAGGTCATCATAGCTTATATAATAGATTTAAAAAAGATAAAAAAGATTATGACATGGTACATTGTGTATCAGGAGGTTCATTAGTTTTATATAATTTAATAAAAGGAGGATGGACCACAAATAAAATTATATTTGACAGTTGCCCTATGTTTCCAACATTAGATTGTACAGTTAATTATTTGAAAGAAAATAATAATAAAATGAATTTATCAGAAGAAACTTTGTCAAAGATTGTAAAAAATGTATGGCATTTAGACAGTATAATTTATAAGTGTTCTAATAATTACGCAAGTCAAATGTTAGATGATTATAATAATATTGTTTTAGATCAATCCAGAAAGATGATAATTTTAACAGATCCAGATGATAAAATAGTGCAACATAATAAAATAAGTAAAGATATAAATATACCAACAGTATATTTTAAAAATTCAAAACACGCTCAGCATTTAAGGTCTAATCCTGAAAAGTATGAAAAAGCATTAGAAGCTTTTATTAATGAGTAAAAATTAATCTTTTTCAAGGTACTTTCGGAGAATTGAAAAATTGAATTGAAACCACTTGTCTTATATAAGTAATTACCTCGTCCTCACTGTTAAACATGTCCGCAATTGTCCAACAAACTACACGTAGTCAGGGTTACCAACCCTCCAAATCTTATAAAACCATTCTTGCCGATAGGTCCGGGTCAATGTGTTCCTTCAGAGGAAAACAATATGATATGGCTGAACATCTATTAGACGATGCGAAAAAACACGCCCTTGAAACAAATCAATCGGCGAGTCTTACCCTTGTAACATTTGATTATGCGGTAAATACCGTGTTGGATGATGTCGACCTGTTAAATCACGCCCTTCCTACCCGCCAAGCGATTGAATCCGCGTTAGAGCCAAGGGGATCTACACGTTTCAATGATACTCTCATTGAACAAATTGATGCTCTTATGCTAAAAAAAGAAACTTATTTAAATTCACTCTCACGCGAAGCCAGAGCGTTAAGTCCCGATATAGCAATGGTTATAATAGCCGTTACAGACGGACAAGACAACGAAAGTCGCCATAGCGTTACGGAAACACGCGAAAAAATGAAAAATTTCCGCAAAAATGGTGGTAGAGCCATATTAATGGCGGCCAATATGGATGCCGAAGAAATAGGTGGGTGGTATGGGTTTAATCCCGAAAAATCTATTACTGTCCACAATTCGGATGAAGTCGCAATTGAAAGTTGTTATAGGGCTGTATCAGGCATGGCTCGCAACTTAACGCAAGGAATTGACCCGCCCGGATTCTCATCACTACAACGCGCCCAATCCAATACGGTATCCGCAAACGCCGACGCGTATGTAGATAATAATGGTAATGCTCATGATCTACTTATGCCCCCACCTTTAACAAGAGCAGTTGCCTGGGGAGGACCAGTTTAGTTTCCTGGTCAAGTGAATAATTAAAATATTTGGTAAGTATATGATATTTTGTTAATAAAAAAATAAAAAAAATAAATAAAAAAATAAAAAACCAAGAGCTCGCAGGCAAATTTTTTAATATAGTCCGTATTGGTCTTGATAAATACGCCGAAGAAAAAAACAAAGAACTAAATACCAGAAGATGGAGTCGTATAAAACACGCTTTCAAAAGTATTAATAGCTTCAAAAAATAATTAAACATAACTTTAGTTATTTTTTTAATGAACTGTAGAAATAAACACAAAACATTAATTCGCGACTATAGGGTTCTCATAGGCGAACAAGCAGAATTAATAACACAACAAAAAGAGGAAATCAAAAAGCTTGAACAATCATTGGAGTCATTAAAAGAAGCTTCCAAACTTAACGAAGGATTTCATGATTATTATAAATTTTATGTAAAAGATAGAAAGAGATACGACACAATTATTAACGAAGTTGATAGAATATTAACAAAATTCAATTGTTAATTAAAATTGATTCTATTTTAATTATGAATGCGTGTTAATAAAAATGAAATTAACACCACAACAAAGATTAAAAATATGTATAGTAGGACAATTCTTACTTCTTATTGCTATATTAATACCCACTATTTTGTTAGCACATAATGGTAGTTCGTATTATCGTTTCGGACCAAACGATGAACTAATCGTAATATCTGTAAAAATAAACACACCGCTTAGATATGGAATACTATTGGTTTATATTTTCATATTTCGCTTATGTAAAGCTTTTGTTCAAGAATTAGGTATGCCTATTTTAAGTTTTAATATTTATGACCCAAATAAAAAAGTAGTTACCGGTTTTACAAAAAATGAACTACAAATTCAAGCTAATATGATGTATACATTAAACGCTATTCGTTGGGCCCTTGAAATACAATTAGCCATTGTTCAAATGGATATAGCTATAATATCAGCAATATTTCAAGAAATAGCGTCCATCCCGACGATATATCTACTATTAAACGAAAAAGAATTCAAACCAAATATTGAAACAGAAATAGAGAAAGTGAAAGAACAAGAAATAAATTATTTTCAACTTTAAAATTGATTTAATTTTAATTGCGAATCCTTTTTTAATTAAAATGAATACAACATTAATGTGCTTTAGTTATGCCTGTTCAGCACAACCCGATGAACTCATACAACGTGTAAAATATAGTAATAAAATATTATTGCCCCCAAGCGTTTTACATCAATTACGGGATAATACCACAACCATGTTCTTTAAAATTACTAACACAGATAATACATTTGGTCAAGTTTGCGGTGTTCAAGAATTCACAGCACCACCAGGAGTAGTTCTGGTACCGTATCATGTAATGGAAGGACTTGGTTTAAAACAAGGGAATAATGTTCTTGTAGAATTATCAACACCACCAGACGGTTCTTACATTAAACTACAACCACATAAAACCGAATTTATAGAATTACCAGACCCAAAAGCACTATTAGAAAAAGCCCTTAGTCTTAATTATCCTGTAGTAACTGAAGGTCATACCATAACAATTCAAAACCCAGATACAAATAAAGTATATCACGTAGATATAGTAAAAACAGAACCATCATCTATTATAAAAATTATAGATGTTAATGTTAATGTAGATTTTGACCCACCATTAGATTACGTCCCACCCCCTATTGTAGAAAAATATGACGAAGAACGATTTCCGGGCAAGGGACATAAATTGGGCTCAGCTTGAAAAATTGAATTGAAAGTAATGTAATTAACTTTTTTATTCCAAACGCACCCAGATACTGAATATCATTTACAACCAGCAATAACCATAAACATGAATCCATCCCCTAAAACCATTACAAAACTATTAATCCAAAAAGGTCTTCCCGAATCAATCATTTACCAAATTATCCGCTTGTTCTACCACGAAGAACATCAATGGCGACTTAAACGGTGCTTCGAAGATATAATGAACAAGGCGTTCAGCCATGAAGGAGTATGTCACGCCGACATTGAAAGCGCCGTTATGTGGTATTATCAGTGTAACTGCTGTGAACGACATAGTTATAATAAAGCCGTTATTCATGACGATGACCTCATTATAGTCACCAAATCTTGCGTCTTTAAGGGTTGGAGATACGACACCGACCAACACCAATGTAGGTGCGTTTGCCGCCATACAGGCAGAATGTTAGCAAGAGAATTTCTTGAGAGAAAAAATCCTGCCAAACCTTACCTTATGATGCCTCCCGTGAATGGAACACACCGACCCGTTAGTTTGGGTATTCGTGGAACACTTGAAATAGGACAACATGAAATTCACGACAATGGTGGTCCTGACCCCGACGACCCCGCGTACTACGATTATATGATAGCACATTACCCTCATTTGGTGGGCATTGCGGAGGGCGGATGGTAAGTTCCCATGCTGACCTGCGGACAGGATAAATTATAAAATTGAATTAAAAACTAACCCTTTTTTAATTCAATATACCATGTCTTTCATACCTACAATTGAAGAAAAACTAGAAATAGATAAAAAAGAAATCATTAGAGTAATGTTAGCTCATTCACAAGCCAAATATATGGTTCAAGTATTAAAAAAAGGACCACCAAAAGATTTGGGTTATATGTGGGGTTTAAATGAACCTGACTATTGGACCGAACAAGAAAAAGCCGCAATTAATATAATGCATATTTGGGTGTTACAAAAAGGTTGGGAAAGTAGTGGATATGCTATTATGTTCAGATCATTAGAAAAGGAAATAAAAAATATTAATTTAAGATTTTTAAATAGCGAACCCTAACATCATTATACATACGCATTCAATATCTCTAGTCTAATTTTATGTTTTAACCTTGATTCATCTCTAAACACGTAAATTTTAAATTCATAAGAAGAATTCAAATTCATATCGTGCCTTGTTGTTATCCTATTGGTCATCTTTATTTCCGGCAAATACACCATATACTGATATAACGCATCGTTTCTTAGTATTTTATCAAAAATATAACCCCTATATTTTTTTTTTGTTATATTTTCATCTTCCTGACACATACTTAATAAAGAACACTCGTTTTGAACTCTTCTTATAGACCGCATTGTTTGATTTATATAATCTACCGATTCGTCACTTGTCCATTTATTATAAAATCCCAGGGCTTCCCCTTCTAATTTCACCAAACCCAATACATCTTGCAATTTCAATATATTAAGTAAATCAGGCAACCTTCTAATTGGGCTTGTAATATGAACATAAGCATCAAAATCCAACATATCATGAGACTCTAAATTATCATACTTAGTATATTTACCACCAAAAGAATGCCATATCTTCAAAAATTTACCAACTTCATCAGGAACACTCTCAGGTGGTTTATAGGAATGATTTAATTTTGCTGACCTATATATACCAGTGTTGTGAGATTTTAATTCTCTCGCACTATAATAATTCATTAATATCATCAAATATGCTATCATGTCGTGTGTGGTATTTATATTATCAACATATTTACAACTTTTATTTAAATTTTTAACCATCTTATACGTTTCCAATACTTTTTCATTTTCCAATTCGTTTGTATCGTATCTATAATTTTTTCTCACTTTTATTTTTGTATTCAAAAATCTATGATGCACAATTTTCCAATCTTCTTCTTCTTTCTCGAGAATCAAATCTAATGTAAAAGCAAATCTATAATCATTCTCAGTTAAACTACATATAGCATCCGATAATACAGTAGGCAACATCGGCCTTTTCCTATCCGGTAAATAAATCGTAGATATTCTTTCTGAAAAACTATTCCACAATCCCAATAAACCAAACCAAAAGCTAACATTAGAAATGTATATACTCAAAACCGCTTTGTCCCTATTTATAACTATACCAAAAGCATCATCAAAATCCTTACTCGTCGTAGGATCAATTGTGTATATTTCATTAATAGTTCTATCTTCAAAATCTACAAATGTATCCATATGTTTTATATGTTGTTCTTCTGTAAACATTCTAAGTTTCCTTTTCGTATCTTTATTGAATTTTTGTATAGAAGCATATAAACTTTTACAATATAATTGGTATTCGTAAAAACTATATAATATACTAACATCGCCCAAATTATTTGTAAGTCTTCCCGATGGATGTTTCCCCGCCCAACTATGAAATTTGAAAGTTACATATTTATTACGCCTTGTTTTCTCGAAAAATGTCTTATTCGCATACGGAATTACGAATATGGGCAATCTTCTATCATCTGGAATACATTTATAATAAAATTTATCTTTAGATTTTCCATAAGTCTTATTATTTTCCAAAACCAACACACCCGGTATATTTTTCATAGACCTTACAGACGAATGTAATATTTTCATTAAAGTAGGACAACTTTTATCCGCTGATATTATATCCTGATTGAATAATTTATTGAATACCGGATTTATTTCCGGTTGATATTCGGACTCTTTCATTGTTTTTAAATCCAAATAGCAATATTTTGTATATTGTCCATCTTCTACGTTTAATTTGTATTGTTGCATTTTTGAGTGTTCTTCTTCACGCACTACGTACTCCATTTCATATATTTATACATTTGTCTATAAATATATTTTAATTCAATTTTATTGTTTAAACATGAATCCTGCCCATAAAAGACCAAATGTATACAAAGGCAATACGGGTAATAATTTCCAAAATCTTTCGGGGTGATTTATTTCATTATAAGTCAATATACTGGCCACGATAATACGATTGCCGCCGTACCATATTTTTTGAACTATTTTCCATCTTTTTAATTTTTCACCACCAGGATCCGTTTTCAAATAATGATAAACAAAATAAGTCGGAATATTGCTTAATTCGCCAACTCCAAGAACATTAAACCAATTGTATTTCAATGGAGACAAACTCATATAATATAAACAAGCAATATGATGGTAATAATATAATAAATTCATTAAGTTAATTTTTCTATTCTTAAATAAATAAAGTATATCAAATAAAAAATATCCACCACTATTCATTATCATCATAGTTGGTGTCCCAAATAACCATATAATACTTGCCGTTTTCGCATGGCTCATTGCCGTATAATTCATAGCCAATTTTTTTGTAGTATATTTTTCCAATACGTAATTTAATACTTTATATGATATTAATCCTATTATTGTTTTTTCCATTATAAAAAAAATAACAATACCTTTAAATCTGTTTTAAAAATTCATAAACATCAAATAAAAGATAACATATAATCCGTTAAATAAGTATCGCCTGTTGTATAACGCCCCACTATCTTTTCCATATGTAACATTTCTATTGCACGTTTTATATTAATAAAATTAAATATCATCTCATAAAATACTTGGCTAAAACTTGTTACACAAGTCCAGTTACTCCCACTTAACACGCTGGAACAAACCAAGCAACAGTTTTTTGGTGCTTCCAGATGCTTCTTATATTTTATAAATAAATTACTGCAATAATGACGCATTAAATTTTTATCTTTGAAAATTATTTTTGGTGGTTTAAATGGGTATTCACCCATATCCGTTATTTTCATATTTAAAAAATTATTTGTTTTTTCAAAAAGAAATGTTATTGGATATCCAAAACACGACAATTGGTTTTTGGGGTCATAATTATGTTGATAATCATAATTTAATAAAAATTCATTTATGTCTGTTTTCATAACATATACCTTATACCCTAATACATTGTATTCTGAAGGTATTTTATTTATCTCCTTTCTAAAACGCCTATACAATATTCTTGGTTTTTGTCCTATTTCTTCCATTCTCGTTATATTACTCTAATGCTATTTCTTTTTTAACTTCTTGTTGTACAATCTTTTGCAGTCCCTTCTTTTTACTCAATGGTTTTAATACAAGCTCTGGTCTAACAGGTTGAACCTCCTTTTTTTTTAAATAATTATTCGTCTCGTTTAATTTTGTAACTATATTATGTTTTATATTTTGACCTTGTAGAACGGTCATACCTATTTCAGGTAGTATTGCTAATGTATTCATTAATGTTTGATAACTCATAGAACATACACTGGGGGTCCCCATAAATTTCATACTATAAAACCAATATGGAGGTATAACTATTATTGTTCCCGATTGTATTGTAACGTCTAAAGATTTTACCTTATCGAAATCTCTCTGGTATTTCTCCTGAACATTCCACGGATTTACAGGCGATCTAAATTCATAATTATCATAATCTTTTTCCACAAACAAATACCTTTTATTATATGGAGGTATCAATTTTATATCCACCTGACCACCAGTAACATAAAAATAATTTCTATGATTTAAATTGTATCTTAATGGTGTATATGAACCATTTGAGCCAGATAAAAAATCATATTCACATTTAGAAACCATCGGTGGTCTTAAAAAAGAATCATTGTATGCAAATGTCTTTCTTACACCCGTTTCTTCTAAAAAATCATTATTATTTTCCGTTATATATTTAGAATTATTATCACCATCAAAAACTGCCCTCACCTCCTTTGTTATAAATGGTAAATGTAATTCGGTATTTTCATCAAAATTTTTAATATCCCTGAGTTTTAAATCAAAAGCCCCATATTTATGTTCTAACATATCAAAATTTATATTTGTCGTAATATCATCATTATTATAATCAAATATTACTGGTTGTTTTAAACCACAAATCTCCTCCAGTTTATCTTTAGAAGGTCTCTCTATTGTATATACTTCTAAATCATTACTCACATTCAAATGATGCGTAATATGTAAATATAAAAACAATACTACACAAAAAATTACAACACTAAACAGTTCTTTCATAATTAATATTATTTTAGATATGAAATATTTATTTTTTCCGTAATTATATATATATATATATATGAGCGAGTGTTGTCATGAAATGCATATTACTAAAAGTAAATTCATAATTTTGTTTAATTATAGAAAAAGTGCTAAAACTGTCCTTATAGAATCTTATATTAATAATGGAACAGTAGATGAAAAATCAGATACATTGGGTATATCACATTTATTAGAACACGTTTGTGTTGATGGTTGGAAAGGTTGTAAGAATAAATCTTGTAGCAAACATTTTAAACCCCAAGGAGCCATTATTAATGCATCTACAGGACAAACATATATTAACTATTGGATTAAAGGTCTCCCCGAATTTACATGTGAAATGCTCGATTATATTCTGGCTATTTCCACAAATCCCGATGTCGATGCAACACGATTAAAAAAAGAAAAAATTGCTGTTGAAAATGAATTAAAAATTCACGAACAACATCCTCAAATTGGTTTATATAGTGTATTAAACCATATGTTATTTCTTCCCGAAGGATTACAAGAACAAGATAATATAAAGGCACAAATAGATTTACTTCCTAAATTAACACCTAAAATGTTAAGAACATGGGCCAAAGATTATTATGGTTCCGGTAATACTGTTATTTCCATAACAGGCAATTTTAATAGAACAAAATTATTAAAAAGAATCAAAACAAAATTACAAAAAGAACCCCAACCACGAATAAGACCTTATTATAAAAATATTTTTAAAGCTGGGATTGATGTTCAATATCATCAAAATAAACATATTGATAATTCCACCATTTTCTTCGCTTTTTGGTCTCCACTTTTTTTCAAAGACAAAGAAATATACTTTATCGAACTATTTAAGGAACTTATTAATACAGGCACCACGTCATTATTATTCGATAGATTGAGAGAACAAAAAAATCTTATTTATAATATCCAATTGGATAATTATACTATGCCTTACGGTTCTTATTTATTAATTGAAATATCTTGTAAAAATAAACACATCAAAGAAGTAGTCACTGAAACACTTAAACTTCTCAAAAAATTAGCAGGTAATAAATTCACAAAAAAAGATTTTGATGCTGTTAAAAGAAGTTATAGAATAAGTTACCACCAAGACGCTAAAAATAATGATTATTATTCAACCCATTATGCCGAACAATATATAAACCAATTGTTTAATCTAACCGAAAATACTCAAATAGTAAGCCCTAAACAGGTTTTAGAAAGCATTAAAAAAGTAAGAAAGCAAGAATTCGCCGCCTTCATCAACAAATTAATCCTATTTTCTAATTTAAAAGTTGCTTACCAAGGTAAAAAAGAAGAACCCGGATTATTAGATCTGGTTACAAAACTAATTGATTAAATATATTTAAAACATATTGATAAATATATTTCACTAATACTTATTCATCATCTACTTTTGGAGCCAAATAAAATCCCAAATAATTTCTCTTTTTTATTTCCTCGTCATCTTCATCATCTCCAATGCATTGTTTTTTATTACTATTATCCATCCAATGACTCATATCATATACCATCTTTAAAGGAACACCATCTTTTAAATGAACACATACATTCTTGTTTATTTTCGCAAACTTACTATATAATAAACAATATTTTAAGGAATATCTATGTTTTATTACAGTATCTTCAGTAAGAGCATATTCCACAATGTCTTCCTCTTTCATTCTTACTCTCATACCAGAAGGTTGCCCACCCTGGTCACACGTATTTACATAAATGTAATCGTCGGTCCCTAATTCTATATCAATACTATCGCCAAATAATTCACCTTCGGCCATTAAATTATTAAATTCTTTAGAACTCATTGTTATATCCGCATCATATTCTACATCGGGTATCTCCATCAATTCCACATCTATATCCATTAATCTCATTTCAAACATTTTATCGTGACCCGTTCCTTCGAATTTAATTATTAAATTTTCTGTTGAATTTTCCATATATGAAAATTCTACATATTGTCCAGCACTATAACAACTCATAATTCTCGATAATATTTCACAATTAATTCCTATATCATAATGAAATTTTTCAGAACCTTTCCAGTCATCAAACCAAGCCTTCTCCAATTTCAATTCAAATAAGCCAACATGCGACGCATCCATCCCCTGAATGTATAATCCAAGCTCACATAACCCGATATTAACATCTGTTACTAATTGTTTCATATGTTTCATGATTGCTATAAATTTTGTAATTTTATCCTTTTGATGTATGGTAAACTTCATTTTATTTATATTATTAAAATGAACTTTAAATCAATTTTATTTATGCTTCACCCGCCTCAACTTGTGCTATCGCTTGGGCAACTACGTCTTTTATAGTTCCTTCATTCATCTCATCCTCCTGTTCTGTAGCCTCTTCAATATTTAATGTTATTTGAGAAGGTTTTTTTACTGGTTCGTGCGAAATAGCTTTATCCGAGCCTCCCAACTTATCCTCTAATGCTTCTACTTTCAGTTTTAATTCCAAAACTTCGTCTTTTAATCCCATCACCACACGTTGAACCTCTACATCATGCCTACTTTGTAATTGTGTCCACAATGAATCCTTTAAATCTTCAATCATTCTATCGTCTAATGAATTCATTCTGGCACAACCATTCTGTATCATATCCAAATGTTCCATTCGCAATGATAATGTTTCTAAAGTATTTAATCTAATTTCGTGTCTTGTTATTAATCTCATAGCTTGGTTAGGTGCCGTTTTTTCAGCTTCTTCTAAACGGGCATTCTTAACAGCTAAAGCATCTAAATCATTCATTTGTGTTTGCGAACCCAAATTATTGTCCATAACTCTTACCGTAGCCGTTGAATTATTCAATTGTACGCCATTATTCTGTGAAACTACTGAATTCTGTTGATTCATCGAATTCTGTTGCGTCATTATATTCGGGTTATATGTTGGTGCTGGACCACCTGAAACAACATTTCCATTCCAACTCATTGTAGCATATTGACCTACATTTGGAGATCCCCCTCTCTCCCCTCGCCCAATTTTGCATGTTGATTGCCCCGGCCTCAAACCAGTTCCTTTTAGTCTTCTATCAAACCTACTCATATATTCCTAAATGATATATTTTATTAGAACTATGCACGCATTTTCATATTTATTTTTTTATGACTTACATATCCACTTATTACAAAATCTTCCACTTGGTAATCATCTATATATTCTCTCTTCTCCTTTATTCTTAATATTGGAAATAATTCTGGTTCATTTTCTAATTGTTTTTTCAATGGCTCTATATGTTCTTCGTATATATGTGCATTCCCTACAAAATGTATTAATTCTGATGCTTTTAATCCACAATGATGAGCCAATATATGCGTTAAAAATGAATAACTTGCTATATTAAAAGGCAAGCCCAAACCAACATCTGCACTTCTTTGATACAAAGTACATATCAATTTATCTTCACCCACAACATGAAATTGAGATAAAACATGACAAGGCGGTAAAGCCATCTCATTCAATTGGCAAGGATTCCAAGCAGACATTATGATTCGTCTTGAATATTTATCATTCTTCAAATCTTTTACTACCCTACTCAATTGATCCACTCCCATCCCCCCATAATTATATTTACTTGTATAATATGGAGCATTAAAATGTCGCCATTGATGACCATATACAGGTCCTAAATCATTCTCTTTCATTCTGGTCAAACCTCTACTGTCTAAAAATTCTCGGGATGCATTATCATTCCATATTTTTACACCTTGACTTTTTAATATATTATTATCCGTTTCCCCTCTCATAAACCATAATAACTCCTTTAAACAACTTTTCCAAGCCAATCTTTTTGTAGTCATTAGTGGCATTATAGGTTTGTCATTTCTATCTTCATCGTATAATTGAAATCGCATGGTAGATCCAATTTGCGTTAAAACATTCCCATTTCTACCTTTTTCTTTGTACCCATGCTTTAATATATGATCAACCAATTCCAAATATTGTTTTTCAGGATGTTTTATTCGCGACATATTTCTTAACGTAAACATTTTATTTAGTAATATCGCATTCTCTTTAAATTTCTTATCTAATTATAAATCATATGGACGATGTAAATAGTGCTATGAGTCAATCCGCCGGTGTATCGGGAAAAGGATTTATAAATCATGTATTTAATTTTAATACGGAAACAAAAACAGAATTAATGAATTTGGGTCAATATCTCGCTCTTGTTTTATTGCCCCTGACTTTTTTAAATAATTTTGTTGAAACTCTCGTACCAAAAGTAGATGAAAGTAGAGGTTCTCTCGAAATTTTATTTGAAGTCTTGGGTCACTTAAAGCTACTTCTTTTATCTGTTTTCTTGGTAGATAGAATAGCTCAATATGTTCCTACCTATTCGGGAAAAGAAATGAACTCTATTAGTTTAGCAACTTTAGTAATTGTATTCGTAATGTTTACAACAAAAACAAGACAAAAATTAGACCTTTTATATACCAGATTATCCAATTCTTGGAATGGTGAATCAGGAGAAAATAAAAAACAACCCAATGGTAAAGGTGGTCCAGTTCAACAAAAACCACAAGTTACTGTTTCACAACCTATAACAGGCATGCCTAACCCAATTTCTTCACCTCCGCCTTCAAAACCTGATTTAATGGCCCATCATCAACAAATGACGCCACAACAACCAGATATCGCAATGGGTTTAAATGCTAACCCTGGTGCCGCCAATAACATGTATAATAATCAAGGTTTCGGCGGAATGCAAGGAGCAGCATCTCCAGGTGTCCAGGAACCAATGGCCGCTAATGGAGCTTTCGGTGGAGCTTTCGGTTCCGCATTTTAACCCACATATCTCTAAATACATATTTAAAGATTTATCAACGTATCATAAGATATTAAATATGTATAATTGGATCATCATCGTAGGCGGAATTTTCGCATTTTTTGCTGCTATGGGTATCGGCGCTTATTAATGGGGTCACACGTGACTAACACTATAAGAAAGGGTATAGCCGATTATAAATGTTTTGAAGAACAACCCGAACTGTTTAATATATTAATTATTTTTGTAATTAATATATGGTGAATAAAAAAAACTTTCTCCACTTTTCATTTATTTTAAATTACAACAAACCTCCCCTGAATACAGACTCGTTCCAAGTATCCCAAACGCCGTTATTTGCTAATACCACATCAATACCTTTCTCCGCTATCAACGCATCCATTTCGTCATCAATTTTACAACATTGGAGCCATCGCTTCTCGTTGATAGTCCAACGAAATCTATGGCCTTCCCCTCTTTCCCAAAACTGCTCACACATTTTTTCGAAGCCTGCTGTTTGCTTATCCAATGGGTGGTGCCAATAATTACGGTCCTTAAAGGGTTCTATTTCCTTAACTTGTGTTGTCTCTGCCCACTTGACACGCTTTCCATTCTTCTTCTTCGGTTTAGGTCGCACATCGTCGTTATGGGTAGTCGTTGCCTCTTCCTTAATTGTATGAATACGATGATTGAAGACGTTCTCTTCAGTCATTCTATCAAATTCTAAGTCGGCAAGTGTAAGGGGTGAAGGACGGTTATATAGAGCAGCCATCATGTTTTTTAGTTAGATTTTAATTTCAATAGTAAGAGCAAGGTAATTGGTTGTGATTAAATAACATACAAGGTCTAAAAACAATTCAATTTTTCAATTTGACAAGGTACCTTGACCCCACGCACTAATTATATTTTTAATTTATTTAAAATAATATGTTTATATTAAATAAATGAACGAACCAAAAGAATTAACCAGACAAACATCATTCGACGTCATACGAGATGATGGCGAAAAACTATTAAACAAT
>Ga0233412_10000401_pt1 | contig 25452 bp, 25 predicted proteins | sample Na_anoxic_4_MG_FD_180667 | JGI IMG/M metagenome (GOLD analysis project Ga0233412, IMG submission 180667) | Seawater microbial communities from Saanich Inlet, British Columbia, Canada - Na_anoxic_4_MG | ecosystem: Environmental > Aquatic > Marine > Inlet | place: Canada: British Columbia...
TCATATGCTGCTTAAAAGAAGCGGCGCAAGGTACTATGTCCAGGTAAAAAAGGGGCCCCTGGTTCACCATCAGAGGCCTGCTGCCGATGTCCTGTTTAATTCTGTTTCCAAATACGCAGGAAGCAATGCCGTTGGTGTTATCCTTACAGGGATGGGCGCGGATGGTGCCGCCGGTTTGCTGAAAATGAAAGAGGCCGGGGCACATACAGTGGCCCAGGATGAAAAGAGCTGCGTGGTTTTTGGAATGCCTAAAGAGGCTATCAAACTGGGTGCGGCTGAAAAGGTCGTCCCCTTAAAAAACATTACCGAGACAGCACTTGATATGGCCCTTGACAACTAACATCTCCCGGCCTCTCTCCTGACGAAGATTCCGTCTTTAACCGGGGCAGATCGAACATCCGGCATCGAGTGTTAAAATAGGGTAAAAAGGAATAAAATACATTATGGAAGATAATTTAAAAGAAAAAATTTCTAATATTGTAGAAAATAAACTAACAGGCAAAGAGATAGAATCGTTAACATCTATTTTAAAACAAGCAATGTCCAAAGGTATAAGTGATGATGAGATCTCACTCAGAAACCTGACCCATGAAATGTCAGAAGACATGAAGGAACTGGCTTTATTAATCATTAATTTTAAAAAAGATTTAAAAACAAAAATTGATCCTGAAATAACAGACTTAGCAACACAATTTATTCCCGAGGCCTCTAATCAGTTAGAGGCCGTAATAGAGACAACCGAAAATGCCGCCAATAAGATCATGGATAATTTAGATAGCATGCAGAATGAGGCTGAAAAGATGGAAACCGCTCTTTCTTCTCTGAAAGAGGGGGAAATGAAAGTGCCGGGCGGAAAAGAAAAAGAGGCTGAATCTGAAATAGACAGCAAGACAATCAAAACTATCTCACCCCTTATCGAATATCTTGAGTCAAGAACCCGGGATTATATGTCTCTGATATCTGATTCATTCGTTCAGATAAGTTTTCAGGACTTGACTGGACAAAAGATTAGGCGTATAATGGAGCTTATAAATCAAATGGAACATAAGCTGAAAGAGATGATAGTATCTTTCGGTGTCAAGCTGACTCAGATAGAAAAAAATCCTGGTATTTCAAAAAGGGAATTTCAGAAAGCCGTAGAGGAAAAAACTGCAGAGTTCTTCGGATCTCAAAAAACAGACCAGGGTCTTGATCAGGGAGACATAGATAAACTCCTGGCAAATCTGTAAATCAATATTTTTTGACATGGAGCCCGAAATACAATGGACTTAAACATGAAGATTCTCGTGGTTGATGATTTTGCTACTATGAGGAGAATTATAAAAAATGTCCTTAAACAGATTGGTTTTACAAATGTAAGTGAGGCCGATGACGGCACAACAGGTCTGGACATGATGAAGAAAGAAGAATTTGATCTGATATTGTGTGACTGGAACATGCCGCAAATGACAGGGTTAGAGCTCCTGAAAATAGTCAAAGCAGATGATAAGTTAAAGGGCATACCCTTTGTAATGGTTACGGCCGAGGCACAGAAAGAGAATATTCTGGACGCCGTAAAATCAGGGGTAAACAATTACATAGTAAAACCGTTTACAGCAGAAACAGTAAAGGAAAAATTAAAAATAATATTTGGCAGTTGATTTTTTCTAAAGTAATTGTATTACAATACCGAATAAAATAGAGACATGGAATCCCTGTCTTCGTTGCAGACAGTCTTTTGTTTAACAAAAAAGGAGGTAGAAAAATGGACATAAATAAAATAAATAATTCATTCCAGGGAAATTTATCGTCCCCTGACAAGTTAATTAAAAACAGTGGATTTAAACAAATCTTTGATCAAAAGGTGGCTGAAATAAATCCGTTAGACGCCCCGCTCCCCATTATCAACAAGACAAATATCTTAGAACATGGAGACAGGATTCTTAACCTTTTAGATGACTATTCAACAGAACTGGTCAACCCTGCAAAATCATTGAAAGATATTGAACCTTTGGTAAAACGCATCCAGAAAGAGATGGACTCCATTAAAATTGAGACTGGTGATAAAACCACTGATGATAAAGAACTTGAGGGGCTTATCAGAGACCTCGTTGTTACTGCAAATGTAGCTGTATCCAAATTCCATCGCGGCGATTATTTATAAAATCTATGTGCCTGCTCACATAACCGGGCTGAAGCCTGTTGGTTTTCTAAATCTACGTGCATTTTCCACGTCCCAACCGCAGACTATCTTCGTCTATCCCGACTGCCTCTTGCCCCACAACATTAAAACTTGACAATAATATTAAAATCCTATCTTATTATTGTGATCTATTGCAGTCACTTTAGTCACTTTAGTCACTTTAGTCACTTTAGTCACTTTAGTCACTTTAGTCACTTTAGTCACTTTAGTCACTTTAGTCACTTTAGTCACTTTAGTTCACTTTAGTTCACTTTAGTCACTTTAGTTAACACTAACTCTCCCGGGAAAATACCATATGGCAAAGCTTCTCCTTATTGATGATGATCCCAGCATATTAGATGTTACCAATGAAATATTGAAAATTAATGGCTATCAAGTTGAGACTGCTTCTAATGGCCGGTCGGGGATCAAGATGTTGGAAGACAATTATTTTGATCTTGTCCTTACAGACCTCAAAATGCCGGAGACAAGCGGTATGGATGTCCTCGACCATATATTAGACAAATCACCGGAAACCCAGTGCATTATCATTACAGGTTATGGCACGATAAAGAACTCGGTTGATGCTATAAAAAAAGGGGCCTTTGACTATATTACCAAGCCCATAACATCTGACGAACTTTTGGTTGTTGTTGAAAAGGCGCTAAAGTTTAAGAGTCTTGAGAAAGAAAATATCAGACTAAGAAAGGCTTTACGCGAAAAATACAGATCAAACAATATTATCGGGACAAGCAGGGCTATTCAGGAAGTATATACAATTATTGAAAAGGTCGCTGACACAGACACCACCGTTCTTATTAATGGAGCCAGTGGTACCGGAAAGGAATTGATAGCACGGGCAATTCATTATGATAGCAACCGGAATGATAAACCGCTGGTTGTTATTAATTGTGGAGCCATTCCGGAAGAATTGCTTGAAAGTGAACTCTTTGGCCACAAAAAGGGGGCCTTCACAGGGGCCTACAAAAGCAGAATTGGCCGATTTGAGACAGCGAACGGGGGAACCATTTTTTTAGATGAAATAGGGGAAATGAGTCCGGCATTACAGGTAAAACTTTTAAGGGTCCTTCAGGAGCGCAAGTTTGAAAGAGTTGGAGATACCAAAACCATCCATGTAGATATCAGGGTCATCGCTGCTACCAACAAAAACCTGACAGTCGCCATAAATAAGAACAAATTCCGTGAAGACCTGTATTACAGACTAAATGTTATTCCTATCAATGTACCCCCCTTAAAACAGCGAAAATCTGATATTCCATTACTTATTGATTTTTTTATGAAAAAATTTCAAAAAGGAAGTAATAAAAAGCTCACAGGATTTTCCCCAAAAGCTATGGATTCCCTGCTTGACTTTAGCTGGCCCGGGAATATCAGGGAACTCGAAAATACAATAAAACGACTCACAATCCTTTGCGATAATGATACAGTGCAATTTGATGATCTTCCTGAACATATTCAGCAGAACAGCAAAATAATCAGCACAAACGAAGAGGATATTATTGAGGATGGTAAAAGCTTTAATAAGGCCGTTAAGGACTATGAAAAACGGCTTATCCTTGAGGCCCTGGAGAAAAGTAACGGGATTAAATCAAAAGCTGCAAAACTTCTCAATATCAACAGGACCACCTTAGTTGAGAAGATCAAGAAACAGAATTTTAAATAATATCTTTGGTAACTACCCAGGTATCTCGGTTGAAGACTGAAGTATATCAATCTTCTTGCAACGCCCGAATCACCCACCACACCCTTCTCTATTTATTTGTCAAAATATTGACGATCTAAACCAAGCCGCCTCCATTTTCTCCCACCCTACCTGTTCATTGCCCGGACCGTTTCCACAATGCTGCCGTTTTAAACTGCTTAATTTGAAAATTCAGACAACAGGAGGCCAGGGAAGGCCGAAATAAATATGAATGACAAAAACCAGGATTTAAAACACGCAAAGACTTTGTAAATAGGGCGAGAAAGCCCATATCATTGGCATACTAATTGCTATTAATATCTGAATAAGGATCCATTAGGATATGAAAACCAAATATCTTTTTCAAAAAAACAGGCGTATATCCGCCTTGACCCTGTTGCATTATCCAGTGGTTATTTACATATCAACCACCGGTATACTGCTCAAAAAATATCTGTTCAACATAACAGGGCTGGCTTCACTATTCATATTAATGACGGCATTATTCCCTTGCCACCTTAATGCCACAACTCTTCCTCTTATTTCAGGACCTGATAAGAGGCTCACGGGCATACCTGTTTCAATCAATACAAAATATGATAAAAACGGAACGACTGTAAATATTCTGTGGAAAGGAAAATTTCCCGACTATATGACAAACACTTTAGATAATCCACCAAGGGTTATCGTTGATATACATTCTGCCGCCCGGTCATTTCAATCCATGACAATCCCGGTAAACTGCCCGAACCTGAAAAGCATAAGAGTTGGATATCATTCCAATAAAATCAGAATGGTATTAGATATTAAAGGCACTCGCAAACCCGCCTTTTCAACAGCGTCCGCCAATAACAGATTAACTCTCTTTTTTAAATCGGGAGCAGCCATGAAAAATCATGGCGGAAATACTAAGGGTTCCAGGCCGAAGACGAATCCTCCTGATACGGATCAAAAAAATCTGACCGGAAAAAGGGAGCAACCTGGTGTTTCTCAAAAGAAACCTGCTCAAATAGCAGCAAATTACAGCAAAAAGTCTATTCAAACCCAGAGGATATTGATTAAAAAGGCGAAAATTTTACACCAGAAAAAAAGGAATAGGGAGGCCCTGTCCATTTTAGAAAATTTGGCCAGGAAATATCCAGGTTCACCCGAAGAAACAGGCGTAAAAAAAGAGATATCAATGATCCTGTATGACATGAATAATTTCCGCAAATCCCTGAAGATCCTCAATGAACTTAAAAAATCAGACCCTCAAAACATATATAAATTTCCGGAGATTTCTCTATATACCGGCTATAATTATTTTCAGTTGGGAGATAACGTAAGGTCCAGAGAAAACCTGCTCAAATTTTACAATACCTGCCCTGACAAAGGAATAAACCATCTCATATTAACCAAGATCGGAGATACCTATCGAAATCAGGACTTAAAGAAAGATGCCATGATATTTTATCATCTCGTCATCGAACGCTACCCTGATTCAGAAGGGTCTATTATCAGTCAACTCAGATTGGCAGAGTTTCAGAAAGAAGGGGAAACGATATCGTATGATAAAATAATAGGCAAAGAGATAGGGTCACCTGAAAAGATTTATCAGGAAATTATTAAAAATCCCTCTGTCAAAAATGCGAATAGCCCTCTGACACAGTTCGCAATGCTGAAATTGGGAATTTTATATCAGGAAGAAAAAAAATATGATAAAAGCCTCAAGACCCTGAAAGACCTGCTTGCAAAACGTCCTCAGCCATCCTTAAGAAAAGAGTGCAAACATGCCTTGTTAAAAACAATGACCGCAAAATTCAACAAAATGATGAAGGGGGGGGAATATACCAGTGTCGTAAATATCTATCAGCGTGATAAAGAGCTCTTTTTGATGCTCAATTCACCTGAATTATTAATAATCCTCGCAAGGGCCTATCTAAATCTAAACCTTAAGGATACGGCTACGGCGATATTTAAAAAGGCTGATTCTCTTTTGTTGGACAAGGAGAAATCTCCTGACCTTCTTTTCTTTTTGAGCCAGGATCTTTATAAAAATGGAGAGTTTAAAACCGCCCTGGCAAAATTAGATTTTTTAATAAATAAATATCCATCCGGCAAGTACGCTCATAGCGCCTGTCAGTTAAAGGGAAAAATCCTTTTCAAACAAAAGAAATTCCCTCAGGCCGTCAAGATGTTTTCCTCTGCCCTGAGATTTAACCTGAAACGATGTGAAAAGGCTGAAATCCTGATAGACAAGGCAAAGGCATTAATGGCGCAAAACCTTAATGATAATGCCATAATTGCAACAAAGAAGGCAGACAGTTTAAAAGGAGACTGCCATGTGCGCTATCAGCACATCTATAAAGATATAGGGGATGTTTATCTCAACTTAGGCTACACCAAAGAGGCCCTCTCTGTCTTTAATCAGGCCCTTGATATTGAAAAGAATGCTGAAAACAGGATATTGTTCAAGCTCAAGGCTGCTCAATGCTACAGGCTCTTAAATAAAAAGGAAGACTCCCTTGCCCTTTATGATCAGATTGCGGGGCTCAATGTTCCATTCTGGAGCAATCTTGCTAAAGAGAGGATAGATGAAATTAAATTTAGCGGGGAAATCTTTGATAATGTAACCGGGGAAACTAAGGCGGAATAAGGGCTGATGTTCGAAGAAATAAACATCGAACATCAAAATTTCAACATCGAACGCTGAATGAAAAAGATGAAAAATAGATTTTTGATGTTCTGTTTTTTTACTTCGAGCTTTACGCTTTTCTGGTTCATCCGGGTTAGATATTACTCCGGCAGTCAAATTACTCAATATTGTCATTCCGGCGAAAGCCGGAATCCAGGTGGGTACTGGATGCCGGATCAAGTCCGGCATGACGGAGTTAGACTATCTAATTGCCCGGTTAGATATTGCCAAATTGAGACATGAGAATGAAAAAGGTATTGTTAGTCGAAAATAAAAATAACGATCAATCAACAATAAGCCGGTTTTTTGTTGAATCAGGACTGCGTGTGAGTATGGCTGTTGATGGTTTATCCGCTTATGAAGAAGTGGTCAGGGATCACTATGATCTTGTGGTAGCCGAGAACAATTTATCCCGAATGAATGGTCTTGACCTGCTAAAGAAAATAAAAAAAGTAAAGAAATCCCTGCCGGTTATCCTCATCTCAGCTAATGCTGAAGTCAATGAAGCTGTGGAGGCGATGAAGTTTGGGGCCCATGATTTTATCGTAAAACCTTTAACTCTAAAAATGATAAAAATAATTGTCTCTCAGATATCTAACGGGTTGACTGTTAAAGAAAAAAAGAGGCCGAATGCAAAGTTTGCCATTATAACAAAAGACAGAGAAATGAACCGTCTCTTGCAGGAAGCGAAAGAAATAGCCGACAGCCTGGCATCTATCTTTATTCAAGGGGAATCAGGAACCGGCAAGGAACTCTTTGCCAGGCATATTCACCACAATAGTTCAAGAAGGAATCGGGCATTTGTCCCAATAAACTGTGCAGCGCTTCCTGAAAATTTACTTGAAAGTGAGCTGTTTGGGCACGAAAAAGGCTCATTCACCGGCGCAATCACAAAAAAACTGGGTAAATTTGAGATAGCAAATCACGGGACCATACTTTTAGATGAGATAAGCGAGATGGATATTCAACTCCAATCCAAGCTTTTAAGGGTCCTTCAGGAAAAAGAGATTGATAAAGTCGGGGGAATAAGCCCTGTCCCCATAGATGTCAGAGTTATCGCCACTACAAACAGAGATATTGAAAATATGATTGAGGAAGGCTCGTTCAGGGAGGATCTTTATTATCGATTGAATGTTATTCCATTCCACCTGCCCCCGTTAAGGAGACGGCGGAATGATATTCCCCTGCTCGCAAATTATTTTATCGAGAAATACAACAGAATTGACAAAAGAAGTGTCAAAGAATTGACGGAAGAGGCCGTGCAGTTGCTTATGCAAAAACAATGGAGGGGCAATGTAAGAGAGCTTGAAAATGTCATGGAAAGGGCAATTCTTATGTGCAAAGGAGACTTGATAGATAAGGACGGCCTTTTTATTACTGAAAGAGATAGACAGCCTGAAAATACAGGAGGCACCTTTATGCACACAATATCACTGAGAGAAATGGAGAAAAAGGCGATTTTTCACACCCTTGATCAGACAAACGGCAACAGAACCCATGCGGCAGAGATTTTAGGAATAAGTGTTCGAACACTGAGAAATAAACTGAATGAGTACAGGAATAAAATGGAGGCACAGGGTGCCTGAATTCGGCATGCAAATTGCTTTGTTATTAATTAGTGTCCATCCAGAAATGAGATCGTTTTCGCAAGATCAAGAAAGATGAGGATTTTAACCACAGGAATACACTGAAGTATTTCGAGGATTAAAATCCGAATCTGACGCAGAGATTGCGGAAAATTGCCATTTATGGATGGGCACTAATTAGTCTTTCAAAGAGCAGAGTAATCAGCTGTAAATCGTGAATTTGACAATCCGGGTACTTAAGAAGGGTCAATAAAGGGGAAATTATGCCGGGTAAATTATCATTTGGAAAAACATTTGTTTCTTTAGAGAACGCAATAAACGTATCCGAGAAAAGACATAACCTTATTTCCAGCAATATCAGCAACTTAGATACGCCCAATCACAAGGGGAAAGATATTGACTTTAAGACTGCGATGGCCCAGGCAATCGAATCTGATCATACAGTCAATTTAACCATGACAAATTCAAGACATATCGGACCGGGGCTGAACACCACATACGGCGTTGAGTCCTTTGAGCAAAAAGGCGAATGGAACGGTTATAACTGGATCAATATAGACAGGGAAATGACAAAGCTGATTGAGAACAATTTGAGGTACAGGACATCAGTTGAAATCCTGTTGAGAAAGATAGCGGGAATGAAAGATGCAATAAAAGAGGGAGGGCACTAAAATGGACTTTTTAACAACTTTTGACATAAGTGTCTCCGGGTTATATGCGCAGAGAAAGAGATTAGATATTATCGCAGCCAACCTTGCCAATATAGAGACTACCCGTACCCAGAAAGGTGGACCTTATAGAAGAAAGATGGTTGTTATGAGCACAAAGAGAATTAAGAGCTTCGACAGGGTTCTCAACTCACAGGCTGATGGTGTTAAGATTGACGAAGTTATTGAGGATAAAAGCCCTTTTAAAAAGGTCTTTAATCCAAGCCATCCTGATGCCAATGAAGAAGGGTATCTGTACAAGCCAAATGTTGATCTTGTTGTTGAAATGACAAACATGGTTATGGCCAAAAGGGCATTTGAGGCAAATATAGCGGCTATCAAATCAACAAAACAGATGGCAATCAAGGCCCTTGAAATAGGGAGGTAAAATATGGCTGATCTAAGGATTGACGGTTTAAGGCAAGGCCCCATTCAACCTGATCAAAATGTTAAAGAAAAAGGTTCGCCGGATTTTGGAAAGGTTATTAAAGGGGCAATTTATAAGGTCGACGGCATGGGAAAAGAGGCGGATAGATCCGTCATTGATCTTTTACAGGGGAAGGCGGGTATACCTGAGACAATGATAGCTCTTCAGAAGGCTGGATTATCCAGGCAATTGCTTCTTGCCGTAAGGAATAAGGTTATTGATTCATATAGAGAGATAATGCGTATGGCGTTTTAAAATACCTGTCCCGGATAAACCGGGACGTTGAAAGCGGACTTAAGTTAATTTCAGAAATTCTGCAGCACACAACTTAAGGAAATTCAAATGAATGATTCAGTGCGTCAATTCCTTAATCTTTTACAATCACTGCCTCTTTCCAAAAAGATCGGCATAGGCTTCACCCTTTCCCTTGTGGTTGCCGGATTTGTTTTTATGATTGTATGGACAAATCAGACAAATTATCGCGCCTTGTTCAATGGTCTTTCCCCGGAGGACGGGAGTGCGATTGTTTCTAAACTAAAGGAAAGAAAAATCCCGTATAAGGTTGAAGGCAATGGGGCCACAATTATGGTCCCGGCAGAAAAAGTTTACGAATTGCGCCTGGAAATGGCAGGAGACGGACTTCCCAATGGCGGCAATATAGGTTTTGAAATATTTGACAACACAAAATTCAGTACGACAAAGTTTGTTCAGGAACTTAATTATAGAAGGGCCCTGCAGGGCGAATTGGCAAAAACCATAAACCAGTTTAAGGAAGTAAAAAGTTCAAGGGTTTTTATCGTACTCCCAAAAGAGTCACTTTTCGTCGAAGAGACCAAGCCGGCCTCCGCATCAATTCAGTTAGACCTGAAATCAAGCATACCGCCAAACAAACTTGCAGCGGTTATTCATCTCGTTGCAAACGCTGTAGAAGGACTTGAACCGGAAGGGGTAACGGTCGTAGATACAAAGGGAAGAATAATTTTTAAAGGAGGAGACAGAGACGATACAACTGCCATTTTAAGCAATGCGCAACTTGAATATAAAAGCAGCGTTGAACGTGGAATAAGAAAAAGTATTCAAACCATGCTGGATGGCATTGTAGGTGCAGGTAAAGCAATCGTGCGGGTAAACGCTATGATCGATTTCAACAAAACCACCTTGAATAAAGAGGAATACGATCCTCTCGCAACGGCAGTCAGAAGCAGGAAGAACATTGAAGAATCTTTGAAAACCGGTGAAAGTACTGGTGATACCGGCCAGGAATTAATTGACAAGAGAAAAGGTGTTATTCCGCCTTCAACCGTGGCACAGAAAACAGAAACAAGAAAGGATGAGACTACAAATTATGAGATTAATAAAATCACCGAAATAATTTTGCGCCCTGCCGGGGAAATCAAACAGCTCTCCGTTGCAGCAGTTATTGATGGGACTTATAAATCAGAAAAGCTGAAAGATGGAACCATAAAGGAAAATTATGTTCCGAGAACCAAAAAAGAATTACAAAGTTTTGAAGACTTAGTCAAAAGAGCCATGGGTTATAGTGAGGACAGAGAAGACCAGGTGACAGTATCCTCTATTCCGTTTTCAAAGGCCGCTACTCTGAGTCCGGAATCTGAAATCACGGGTAAAGGGTTTGATATCCTGAAAATATTAGAAACCTATAAAAATGCAGTAATAGGTCTGTTTTTTGTAATCTTGATATTTTTCCTTGCGGTCAGGCCGGTGCTAAAGGGCTTAAAGAAACTGGAATCAAAAAATGTACCCGAAATCCCGGAACTCCCGGAGGGTGAAGCATACGCACAAATTACTGAACCGGAGCAGATAAGTCAAAGAGAAGTGATTCTTGAATTAACAAGTAAAAACCCGGAAAAAACAGAACAACTTCTTAAAGGGTGGATAAGCGAGGAATAACAATGGCAGAAACAACATTAGATCCTAACAATTTAACAGGGCCACAGAAGGCGGCCGTATTCCTTTTAGCCATGGGCGAAGAATTTTCCACATCTTTTTTTAAAAAATTAGATGAGGATACCATAACAAAGATCGGGAGACACATGAGGGCGATAACCTTCGTCCCTGCTGATATCCGTGACAGGGTATTGGATGATTTTTCCGAAACCCTCAGCAGCAGCTTGGATATGACGGTATCCGGAAAAGAATTCCTGCAGCAGGTTATTACTGACACCCTGGATGAGGACACAGCAAGAGAAATCTTTAGTATCTTGGGCGATACAGGCCCCTATATCCCTTTCCATGAGCTGAAATATGTGCCTGCAGAAAGCCTGACCAATATAATTAAAGGAGAACATCCTCAGACTATTGCATTATTACTGTCACAGATCGATCAGAACAAGGCCGCAGAAATATTAAATATCCTTCCCGGTGAAATGAAGTCTGATATAGCCATGAGAATAGTAAAGCTCGGGAATGTCCAGGATGAACTTGTAAGAGAGCTTGATGAAACAATCACCAATGAAATTGCCAGTATTAAGGGAGGACGAGGAGGACGGAAATTTGATGGTGTAGATACTATCGCCAACATTTTAAACGAGGTCGATAAAACTACAGAGGAAGACGTCCTGGGCAACCTGGAAAAGGAAGACAGTGCTTTAACGGAAAGAATAAGACGAAAGATGTTTATTTTTGAAGATCTTTTTGAGGTTGATGACAGGGCTTTCAGGGAAATTTTACAGAATGCGGATAACCAGACCCTCGCAAAGGCCTTAAAAACATCCACTGAGGAAATGAAAGACAAGGTGTATAGCAACTTATCACAAAGGGCCTCTGAAATGCTTAGTGAAGATATTGAGGTAATGGGTCCGATGAAGTTAAGCGATGTTGAGGATGCACAGCAGGATCTCATAAAAACCGCAAAGAATCTTGAGGCATCAGGGAAAATAGTTCTTACCGGGAAGGGGGACGATGTCTTTGTCTAACAATCTTAAACAACCGGTAGAGGGTGAAGGATTCTGGCCAAAATTTGAAACGGATTCCCTTGAATCCCCTTCTCTATCCACAAAAAAAGATAATAATTTTGTCTGTCTTCAAAAGGCAAGAGTAGAAGAGGCATATTTTATTCCCTTTGATACCAGGGAAAACAATAGCGAAAAAATCAAAATTGAGGAGAAGATCTTAGATGACACTCAGGAAGAGGAGAAGATCTCAGGAGATTCTCAAGAAAAGATCGCTCTTTTGGAGCGGGAGGCATATGAAAAGGGGTTTTCCCAGGGGGAAAAAGACGGCCTTGAATTAGGAGATAAAAAAGCAATAAAGGTGGTTGAAAGTATTGAGAAACTCTTAGTCGAGATCGACAGCATGAAAAAGGAGATCATAGAACAATCTGAAGGTCAAATTCTGGAACTCATCTTTGCTATTGCCAAAAAGATTGTCCACCATCAGGCAGGGTCAGATGAAAAAACAGTGAGGGGCACAATCATTAATGCCCTCCTTTTAGCCACTGAAAAGAGTAAAGTCATTCTCAGGGTTAATCCGGATAATATCGATTATATCGAGAAATTAAAACCGGAAATTCTCACGAGATTCAAGGAACTGAAATCAATGATGGTTACCTCCGACCCCTCCGTCACGAGGGGGGGGTGTTTACTGGAAACCCCTTATGGTGATGTAGACGCCGGCATTGAAACCCAGTTAGAGAAAATCTGCCAATGTCTCGATGAAGCAAAGGGAATCGGGAATTGAAAAAATGAACATCGAACATCGAACGCCCGGCATAAAATGGGATAAATACTCAAAGGCTATAAGTTCATGCCAGCCAATTAATCTTGAGGGTAAGATCGTAAAGGTTGCAGGAATAGTGGCTGAAGGAAATGGACCGGGACTAAGTGTTGGCAGTCTCTGTGCTATTAAAAATTCAGAGGGTCTCAATATCCCGGCTGAAGTGATAGGCTTTAAAGATAACAGGGTAATTTTAATGCCCTTTGATGAAATGAGAGGGATAAGACCCGGCAGCCGAATAGTTGATATAAGTAAAAAACCGGTAGTTCAAGTTGGAGAAGGGTATTTAGGTCGGGTAGTTAACGGTCTTGGCCAGCCCATTGATGGAAAGGGTGCAATAAGCAGGAAAAGTGAGTATTCGATCTACGGAGATGTCCTCAATCCTTTGAAAAGAAAAATTATTCAGGAACCCATAGACGTTGGTGTCTCTTCAATTAATGGCCTGCTGACACTCGGAAAGGGTCAGAGGATAGCCATTATGTCAGGGTCAGGTGTAGGAAAAAGCGTCCTGATGGGTATGATAGCAAGGAATACAGCGGCGGATGTTATTATAGTGGGCCTCATCGGAGAGCGGGGCAGAGAGGTCAAAGAATTTATTAAGAGAAGTCTTGGTGAAGAGGGACTAAAAAAGGCAGTTGTTATCGCGGCCACATCTGATGCCCCCGCCCTCGAGAGAATAAGAGGCGCCTATCTGTCCACCACTCTGGCAGAATATTTCAGGGACAAGGAATTAGATGTTATCCTGATTATGGATTCCATTACCAGATTTGCCATGTCCTTAAGGGAGGTTGGATTGGCTGCAGGGGAACCACCTTCAGCAAAAGGCTACACACCAAGTGTTTTTGCGCAGATACCAAAACTTTTAGAGAGGGCGGGAACGGTCGAGAAAAGCGGAAGCATTACAGGGATATATAATGTTCTCGTGGAAGGAGATGATATGAGTGAACCAATAGCGGACGCTGTTCGTTCCATCGTAGACGGGCATATCGTATTGTCCCGAACCCTCGCCCAAAAGGGACATTACCCTGCCGTGGATGTATTGGCAAGTATCAGCAGGGTTATGAACGATATTATCAAACCCGAACACATGGATAACGCTAAAAAATTCATAAAACTTCTCTCTACCTACAGAGAAGCGGAAGACTTAATTAACATAGGGGCCTATATGGACGGCAGCAATCCGGAGATAGATTTTGCAAAGGAAATGATCAGCAGAATTAATTCTTTTCTCCAGCAGGACATCTATGAAAAGATATCCTTTGAAGAAAGTATTTCCCGATTGAACGCCCTGTTTACGGAGTAAATGAAACAATTTTCGTTTAATCTTGATAGAATTCTCAGGTATAGAATTCACCTGGAAAAAAAGGCCCAGGGAGATTTATTTCATGCCAAGAGTGAATATATGAAGAGGAAAACCGCCGTCAAGAGATTGATAGAGAAAAGGATGGAAATAGCAAAAAAATGCAGTAATGAAGGGTTCAAGGGGATGGATGTTCCACTGTATCAAATCTATAAATCATTTTTGCAAAAGTTACACCAGGATCTTGAAAGGGCATATACTAATCTTAAAGAGAGTGAAGAGAAGCTTAAAGCTCAAACGTTGTTCTTAAAAAAAGAATCCATAAAGAAAAAAACCCTGGAGACATTAAAGGACTTCCAGCTTCAAAAGTACATTACAAAACTAAAAAGAGATGAACAAAAAGATATGGATGAATTGGCTATAAGTAAATATATCGGAAATTCTTAAGCAGCACCCATCCATAAATGGCCATTTTCTCTCTGAGCCGTAGGATCTACGAGATTGTAAAGGAGAAGGGCATGAAGATAATAACCCGGATTTTTTTATCCTCTTTAATCATCATAAAGATTATACTGGGCTCTGTCTTCATTTATCAGGTTGAATTTGATCCATTATTCCTGGAAAGTGCCGCTATCGCATCAAAGCCCCCGGAAGACCCCAAGTCTGCAGAAAAGGCTGCACCCAAACTCCCCGCTGCTGCCCTTGCACAGACAAAGCAAACAGATCTCCAGGGCGGGAAGGTCGAGGAACAAAAAGAGGTTGCCCGAGAAGAGGAGTTCGATCTGGAATTTCTTGTTAAAAAAGAAGCCGAGATCAGGGAAAAGGAAGCCGAGCTTAAGATAAAGAGCACAAGGCTTATGGCTATCCAGCAGGAGATAAACAAAAAAATTGCCATACTTACTCAATTGAGAAATGATATCAGGGCACAGATGGCCGAAAAAAAGGCTATTAAGGAGAAACAACTGGCCCTTAAGAAGGAACAGGCGGCCAAAGAACAGACACTTAAAGAAGAGCAGGCGGCCACGGAAAAGGCCCTTAAGGAAAAGAATTTCAAGCGACTTATAAAGACCTATTCTACAATGAAACCACAGAAGGTAGCAAGCTTGATTGAAAAACTAAACTTAGAATTTGCTATAAAACTTCTTTCCAATATGAAAGCAGATATTGTAGGGCCTATCCTTTCATTTTTAGATCTGGAGAAGGCTGCCAAGATAACTGAAGGAATTGCCAAATAGAGCTGAACCGGGAAAAGAATCCTCGTCCAAAGGACGTGATTTCCCAAATCAGAATAAACCGGCAAAATAATAATGTGTGGGTGGAAAAATGGCAAGATCTATATTATTCATAGCGTTAATCTGGCAGTTCATTTTTAGTTTGACCCCTGCTTTCGCACTCAATGCTGAAGATATTATTAGATTGAAAAATGCAGGTGCAGGCAATGATCTTATCTTGAAAATCGATCAGTCAAAGGCTATTTATCGTGCTTTAGTCAGCGTTGACGAAGTTATTGAACTGAAATCTTCCGGTTTCTCCGATGAATTTATCCTGAAGAAAATAGAACAGGGCGGAGCAACCGCCCCTGAGCAGGATCGAGAAGATGCTGCAGACAGGGCCCTCAAACGCAGGATAACACGTAATGAAATGAAATTAGGTCTTTTAAAGAAACAGTTGAATGTTTCAGTAGATTACTTGTCGCGCCTTATCGCAAATCCTGATGTAGTTAAACTTGTAAAAAGCGGGAAAATAGCAAGTGAGGATTATGGTGAAATTGTTAAATATCTAAAACAATATGCACGGGGCGAGGAAACAAATGAATATGGTGATGGTGGTAATATCAATATAGGTATCAAAAAGAAGCAGGATTAGTTATTGAGACCTTTGAAATTGGAAAGGTCTCATCTTAAATATATACGTCTATGAGTTCTCCCTTTTCTCTGAATGTAGCCGATTCGGACCCCACCCTACTAAGGATAACGCGATCTTCCTGGTCTTCTGATGGGAGATCGGCATCTAATTTTTTTTGAAGAGCAGTTTCCTGTATCCTGGGGACCGCCATTAAAGGCACTTTATTAACAGGATTAATATTCATTCCAAATTCCCTGCATAGACTTCCTTATCGTAAAAGAATTTAAGAATCGAGACTTTTTAAATCAAATAGCTGAACTATTACAAAAAATCAAGGTTTTTTTATTACTCCGGCAATTAAATACCTCAATATTGTCATTCCGGCGAAAGCCGGAATCCAGCTGGGCACTGGATGCCGGATCAAGTCCGGCATGACGGAGTTAGACTATCTAATTGCCAGGTTAATAAAATCAGAAGGTCCTGTAGGAAATTTTTTCCTATTACACCCCTTACCGAGCGTAAATTATTCCCCATTTCACATTAACTCCCAATGGTTTATATGCTGCTGTATTCTCTAACTTATTGTATTAATAGAACTATTTTTTATTTTCGGACTTTGGTATGATCATTGCTTAGAAATATATACGTCGGTCAGTCAAATCAGGCAATAAAGTTTTTGAAGATACATACCGACAACAGATAACTGGTATTGAATAAAAACTTAAGGATTGTTGAAAATATTATGAACCCGATGCTCCTAAGCCCGAATTTAGAAATCGCCCTTAAAAATCACTTACAGTCCAATGTTAGTGAAAAGGCATTAAAACCAACAAAGGGCTGTGAGGAGTTTTCTTCGATTATCCGGAAATCAAAAGGTCAGGGCTCACCCATTCTTGAATTGCTTCGAAAAGAACTTTTGGCAAAAGGGAAATCACTAAATAAGCTCTCTTTACAGGGTGAAGGCATTTCTCTTTTAAAGAAGCTGCTTTTCCAATGCGGGTTCTCGCAAGAGAAAGTGGAAAGATTCATGAAGGAGCTGGCAGAAAACAATCCCGAGGGAGAGATTAATCTTTCCCAGTTCTTCCTTAAGATTGACGAGCTTGGTCAGCCTGATAGAAAGGGACATCAGTCTTTCACCATAGACCCATCCGCCATGCCATACATTGAGTCAGCATTACAGGACCTTGGATTCACACCAAAAGATGTGGACAATGCCTTTAAAAATGCAATGATTAAAGGTGGAGGTCTGGACCTGGATAGACTTGTCATAAACCTGAAAAAGATTGCAGATAAAGGCCTAATCAAACCTGATCAGAGTTCGAGCAGTCAAATGTCAAATAATGGAAAGGCGGCCCTGGAACATCAGAGTTCGGGCAACCAGATATCAAATAATGGAAAGACGGCCCAGGGCTCAATAAAAGATTTAATAGCGGCCCTGCAGCATCAGGATTCGGGCAACCAGATATCAAATAATGGAAAGACAGGAAATGACTCAATAAAAGGCCTGATTACAGCGCTCGAACAAATGGCAGGAAGGCCGGATAATGGAAATCAATTACTGAGTGAGGTGAAAACAGGCATTAGCCAAATACTGGAAAATGTGGTGACAAACGATCAAAAACATGGGGCAGCATCTTATCTGCCTTCCCTTGCCAAGCTTAGACTAACTAATTCAGTTCCCAAAGAACAAATAGGGAAGGACGGCAAGGCCCTTGATAAAAAGAATCCGCTGTCTCTCTTAAAAGGGAAAGGCGGCATTAATCTGAATAACGGACAACAAAAGGCTGATGTGTCTTTTCTTCCGGGAAAGGGCGGATCATCTTCCAATTTAGAGGTGGGGTCGGAATTAAAAACCGCTGCAGAAAAAGTATATAACATCAGATCAGAAAAAACGAATTCCCATATTCCCAGCCAGGCGACCGGCTCTAACTTTTCAGAAGCAATCAATACAGCGAAACAAAATCCGAACAGCGTTCGGAATCCCCTGCCGACTTATCTGATTGATCAGGTAGGAAAGCAGATATCGAGGTCTGTTCTCAGAGGTGAAAAAGTAATCAGTCTGCAATTGAAACCACCTGATCTTGGAGCATTAAAGATCAACATGGATATCAAAAATAATGTCCTGAAGCTTGGAATAGTAGCAGAGAATAATTCCGTAAAAGAGCTTTTGCAATCAAATGTCCATGTACTCAAAGATTCCCTCGTGGATCAGGGCATAAAGTTAGACAAGATAGATGTTCAAATCAACAATGATTTTGGACAATCTTTGAATAACTTAAGTGAGGGATCAAAGAAGGGACAAAAAGGAAATCAGGCAATGAATGGATCTCCATTTCCGGCAGAGGGTGGTAAAGCAAATCCTTTATCGGGGCATCGGACCATGGTGTCAGGTGATCGCTTACTGGACCTGGTAGCATAATAAAAAGGGAAAAAGGAATAGAGCCATGTTAATAGAAAATATCGGAGCAACTACTACCGAGACATCAGCTTCTTCAAGCAAAAATGATGATATGGGCAGGGATCAATTCCTCACCCTGCTTGTAGCTCAGCTCCAGCACCAGGACCCTTTAAACCCCATGGAAAGTACGGAATTCACGTCCCAGTTAGCGCAATACAGCAGCCTGGAACAGCTTATGAACATAAACGACAGCCTTGAAAGCCTCAAAACTTCTCAAAATGAAAGCGCCCAGTTACAGGCCTTAAATTTTATCGGGAAAGAAATTGAGGCCAAAGGCGATATGTTGTCATATATAAAGGGTGAGGCATCCAAATTCGGCTTTAATCTTTCTGAGGGAGGAGATTGCACGGCCTTGATAACAGACTCGAATGGGAATCCTGTGAGAACACTATCCATGGGGATGTTAGAGACAGGAGTGCATTCATTTGAGTGGGACGGCCGTAATGAGCTCGGGACAATGATGGAATCGGGCACCTATGGCCTTCAAATCACGGCCACGGCAGTGGACGGGCAGGACCTTCCGGTGGAAACCCTGATAACAGGTCGTGTGACCGGGGTGAACTTTGAGGGGACATCACCAATCCTCTATCTCGGCGACATTCCCATAACCCTGTCACAGATCGTGAGTATTAATGCAGGAGAGGGATCTACAGAGCCCGAAGAAGGCGGGGATGAAGAAGCATCTGAAGTGTCCATGGAAGGCGAAAATGATGACGAATCCACAGTATCCACGGATAACGTGAATGAGGAAGAATCTACAGTATCCACGGATAACGTAAGTGAGGAAGAATCTACAGTCCCCGCGGATGAAGAGGATGCAACATAATATAAATTAGATTCAAGATTCAAAAAGGGAGAATAAAATGGCCTTATCAAGTTCACTTTTCAGCGGTATCAGCGGTCTTGGCACCCTTGGCAGTGCAATGCAAATCATCGGCGATAACATTGCCAATGTAAATACCGTCGGATTTAAGAGCAGCACCTATTCCTTTCAGGACCTTCTGAGCCAGAATATGGCCACGAGGTCCGGTGGGGCCCAGGTGGGAAGAGGCGCCGCCATAGGAGATATCACCTCTTCCTTTGAACAGGGCTCCTTTGAATCAACCAACTCCCCAACGGACCTCGCAATTGGCGGAAATGGATTTTTTACTGTAAAAGAGACTGACAGTGATAGACTTTTTTACACGAGGGCCGGAAATTTCAGCTTTAATAAGGAGGGCTACTTAGTCAATCCCGAAGGATATATTGTCCAGGGATGGGCAATAGATAATAACGGGGAAGATGAGGGCACCATAACCGATACCCTTCTAAGCTCTTTCACATCGTCCCCCGATGCAACCGGCGATATTGAGGTTATTACGAACGTAGATTCTGATGGATTAGATGGCTCCGCTGGAGCTGATACTTCATTAGCCACCGCCTGGGATGGAACAGCCGATCCACCCCTTGCTACAACCGCCTATGAATATCATAGCACACTGAAAATATATGATTCTCTCGGAAGCTCCCATGATATTAGCGTCTATTTTGATAAGGCCGATACGGCTTCAACATATGAATATATCGTAACCTGTAACCCGGATGAGGACAAAAGGGCAGCAGGTACCGTTGATGGCAGTGGGTTAATGGCCAGGGGAACTATCACATTTACAGCCGGTACCGGAGAAATTAGTGCCTATAGTATGGATATTTTATCTGAAGCTGGCGTTGTAACTGCCCGAGATGAAGCTGTCCCTGCAGACCTGACAGACGGTCACTTTTGTTTTGACGCACAATTCATCGACGGCGGTGTCGCCCAGTCCATCGAGCTTGATTTTGGAATACGCTACGATGGTGCCGCCTGGGCTCCCGCCTCCCTTGCCACAAGCTCGTTTGCCTCGGCATCTAAGACAGTTTACCAGGCTTCCGACGGCTATGGTGCCGGAGATCTTCAGGAATTCAGTGTGGATGTGGATGGGGTCATAACAGGAACCTACTCCAACGGGGAGCTTATCCCGCTATACCGGGTTGCCCTGGCCAAGTTCACGAATGACCAGGGTCTATATAAAGAGGGCGGAAACCTGTACAGTGAAACGAGAGAAAGCGGGCAAGCAATTACAAACAAACCCGGAACAAACGGGCTCGGAAACATAGCACCAAACTCACTCGAGCAGTCAAATGTGGACATTGCCACTGAGTTTGTAAAGATGATCACCACACAACGGGGCTTCCAGGCAAATTCAAAGATGATAACCGTGACGGATCAGATGCTCTCGGAGCTTATTGCTATGAAAAGATAATTAGTGTCACATGTCAATATCTTGACATCTGCATCAATCCTTGACACCGCGTTGCATACTAAATTTCTTTAAAAGAAATCGGGTATGCATATCTTCCTGTAATACCGCCTTTTTTCCACAAAACACCATCCTTTCCCCTTCCGTTCCCGCTTTTTCTGCGGGATAAACTGCAGCCAAAACCCAGTTTTATCAACTCTTTACAGAGTTTTCGGACTCCGATTTCCACCGGAATAACAACTCTCTGCAAAATCAGCAAATTTATCCCGTAACTACAAATAGTGGCACAAAGGTTGCTGTATATTCAGGGTAACAAATACCGCCCTGCCCTTCCCTTTAAATTAAGATCGGCACCGGGTTTTGTCTTGCATTCGATGTTGGACACTAAAAGTTCAACCCCGTGAAATACTGCTCTGCAGCCCTCCGAAGGCAGATTTCACCGGGATGTTGGATGTTCATCTCTTTTCGGCTTTATCAAGTTTGGATTCTGACTGAACCGGGTTAAGGAGAAATTATGGATATTGCTACTATCTTGGGTATTATCTCTGCATTTGGCCTTGTATTGGTTGCCATTTTCATGGGAAGCGGGCTTAATGTTTTTATTAATATCCCTGCCTTGATGATCGTTGTGGGCGGTACGCTCGGAGTAACAATGATTAATTATCCCCTGAAAGAAGTGCTTGGAGTTTTTGGTATATTTTTAAAAACAGTTCTTACGAAAAACATATCCACAACGGAACTCATCAAAAATATTATGAAATTTGCTCAAAAGTCCCGTAAAGAAGGCATCCTGGCCCTGGAAAGTGAAGTTAAAAATGTTGATGATGTATTTCTGGTAGGCGGGGTCCAGCTTTCCATTGATGGCCTGGAACCGCAGGAAATAAACACCATCATGGAAACTGAACTCGAATTTATCAAAACCAGGCACCAGTTAGGCGCAGAGATCTTCACCACCATGGGAACATATTCCCCCGCGATGGGAATGATAGGAACTCTCATAGGGCTGGTCCAGATGCTGCAGAGTATGGATGACCCGAGTTCAATCGGCCCTGCCATGGCCGTGGCCTTACTTACGACTTTTTACGGTTCGATCATGGCGAATATTCTGTTTATGCCCATAGCAGGAAAACTAAGGACCCGCAGCAAAGAAGAGACATTGACCAAAGAGATGACCATTCAGGGGGTAATGTCCCTGTCCAATGGTGATAACCCCAGAATTGTTGAGCAAAAACTCAACGCCTTCATGCCGCCCAACAAAAGGGAGACTTCTTAAATAATGCGTAAAAAGAAGAAAAATCTCGATAATGCTCCCGGAAGAGACGTCGGAGCTGTTATGACTGTCTCCCTTTTCCTGATACTTCTGACATTTTTTATTTTGCTCAATTCCATGGCAACAATAGATAAAGCTAAATCAATTGAGGCCATAGGTTCACTCCTCGGCGCTTTCGGGAATTTACCTGGTGGATTATCCGCATCACATGAGGGAGAATCTATTGGGCCGCCTTCTGATCCTATGATAAAGGATCAATTAAGTCTTGATAGAATAATATCGCTTATGGACAAAAAGATGGGTGATAAGGTCAGCTTAGAAAAATTGACGGACAAAGAGATAATCACCATAAATGATGAATTTCTTTTCAATGAGGGCAAATTAGAGCTCAAACCTTCTTCATACCCCCTGTTAAATATATTATGCAACCTTATCAGAGGCCAGGACTATCATGTAGAGATAGTCGGGCATACGGATTACATATCGGCTGAAGAAAAAGGGTACAAGACCAACTGGGAACTATCAACTCTCAAGGCATTTGAGGTCCTCAAATATTTTTCAGAAAAAGGCAAGATTCCTCCGGGTAGATTAACGGCATACGGGTGCGGTGCCTTTAAACCAATAGCCTCAAATGATACGAGGCGGTCAAGGGTTCAGAATAAAAGGGTAGAAATCATATTAAATTTTGAGGCACCGGCCTATTTCAAAAGGATTCATAGGAAGAAGTCAACCGGCTTCTTTACATATATGAATTTTGACTTCAATATTTTCAAATAACTGTCAAAAGGAAATATAATATGGCTGAGGGACCGGATCCAAACGCATGGATGGTAACATTTGCAGACCTTGTCATGCTCCTGCTAACATTTTTTGTACTACTTCTTACAATGTCATCAATGGATGAAAAGAAATTAAAAACAGCATTTAATCATTTTAAAGGTGCAACCGGCGTTCTTAATTTCGCTGAATATATGAAACTTGATACATTTTCGGATTTTATCAAAATCCATAAAGACATCGAAAGCACGGTAGTGGTTGACAGTGATCTTCTTAAAGACCTTCTTTTACCATCAAAGGGGGAAGAATCACAAGCAACTGAAAAACTAAAGTACCTTGCAGATTCAATTGATATCACAGATGATGAAAGAGGTATTGTAATAACTTTTCATGAAGATATCCTTTTTGACGCCGGAGAGGCAGTATTAAAAAAACATATTTACCCCATTCTCGATTCAATTGTCTATGCAATAGAATCCAATCCCAATGATATCCTAATCATGGGCCATACTGATAATATACCAATTAAAACCAAACAATACAGGTCAAACTATGAATTGTCATTATTCAGGAGTATTGCTGTCCTTAAGTATTTCCTGAAGGATAAACACTTGTCATCAAATCGCTTTTCTGTTGGGGGTTACGGCCCATCGAGACCCTTACATCCGAACGATTCCCCAAAGAACAGGGCGTTAAACAGGAGGGTTGAGATAATTTTCAAGCACCTGGACTGATTATGTATTTCTTCAACACAAGATATTTTCAGACCTGCTGATAACTAATTCATTAAGGAGATAGAAATGGCAGATAAAGATGATGTAAAGGCTGATGTAAATGAGAATGGCGAACCACCAAAAAAGTCTTCTTCTATGCTTATTATAATTATAGTTGCTGTTGTGGTTCTCGGAGCCGGCGGTTATGTGGGGTGGAGTATGTTTTTAAAGGGAGGCGATACGGCAACTCAGGAAGAGTCGCAGGCAACTCCACCCCGCTCTGAGGCCAAGGCGAAAAAAGCGAGTATAATCTGCCCGCTCGACTCATTCATAGTAAACTTGGCGGATAAGAGAGGATTGGGTAAAAGGTACCTGAAAATCAGCATGGAGCTTGAGGTTTATAATGAAGAGGATAAGGTATCAATTACAAATCACATACCACAACTCAGGGATACTATACTACTGCTTCTTTCCAGCATGTCGTTTAAGGAAATCAACACAATAGATGGAAAACTCGTATTAAAAAAAGCTCTTTTATCCAACATCAATCAGGTCTTAGGCAGGAAGATGGTTCAAAATGTATATTTTTCTGATTTTGTAGTACAATAGAAACAGGTATTACTCCGGCAATTAAATACCTCAATATTGTCATTCCGGCGAAAGCCGGAATCCAGGAGGGTACTGGATGCCGGATCAAGTCCGGCATGACGGAGTTAGACTATTTAATTGCCAGGTTAATATCTTCATAACAATCATGTTTAAAATTAACAGGAAATATTATGGCCAACGTTTTATCACAGGATGAGATTGATTCCCTGCTTGGGGGAATAAGTGATGGAAAAGTAAAAACCGAGACAGATGTCCCTGAGCAGGACAATGATGTTGATTTCAAAAAATATGATTTCGGCGTGTCTTCAGGTTCGGAACATCTCAGGATGCCGACCCTTAAAATTATCCACGAAAGGTTTGTCGGGATTTTGAGGACAAGTCTTTCCAAGGCCACAGGCGCAATCATAGATGTAAACATAGCTGAAATTGACTCGGTCAGATTTGGCGATTTCTGTCTTTCTCTTCCCCTTCCATCAAGCTTGAATATTTATAAAATGGAACCCTTCAGGGGATTTGCCCTCCTTATCCTCGAAGGCCCTCTCGTATTCGCCTTTGTTGACACATTTTTTGGAGGAGACAGTTTTAGACATGTGAAACTTGAAGGAAGAAGTTTTACTTCAATTGAATTAAGGATCATAGAAAAAATCACTAAAATAGCACTTCTTGACTTAAATCAGGCATGGGAAAGCGTTCACAAGGTAAACATGGTTTTTACTCGTTCCGAGATAGATCCGCAATTCGCAGCAATTGTTACACCGGACGATAAAGTCATTACAATTAAGTGCAATGTAGATCTTAATAACGCCTCCGGGACAATGACTTTGTGTCTGCCCTATTCTACACTTGAACCCTTGAGAGATAAACTCCGAACCGCTTTTGGCGGTGAAAATATGGAGATTGATCAAGTGTGGAAAACCTATTTTGAGAATAAAATGAAAGAAATGCGGGTCAATTTGGATTGCACTTTGGGTATGGCAAGCATAAACGGCAGGGAGCTGCTGGAAATGAAGACCGATGATGTCATACAGTTAGATCAAAAAATAGGCGATCCCATTACTATTTGTGTAGAAGACATTCAAAAATACAAGGGTTTTCCAGGCACCTATAATAATATGAGAGCCATAAGAATAAGTGATATAATAAAAAGGAGCAAATGATGTCCGAGACTGATAACTCACAAAATACTGACCAGGAAGAGACGTCTAAGGAGGA
>Ga0233412_10000404_pt1 | contig 25396 bp, 24 predicted proteins | sample Na_anoxic_4_MG_FD_180667 | JGI IMG/M metagenome (GOLD analysis project Ga0233412, IMG submission 180667) | Seawater microbial communities from Saanich Inlet, British Columbia, Canada - Na_anoxic_4_MG | ecosystem: Environmental > Aquatic > Marine > Inlet | place: Canada: British Columbia...
CATTTTAATGCCGCCGCAGACCAACCCAGTAATGCAACCCATTGGCCTTGTATCTCGGCAACATAGCGAATAGATTTACCGACCAGGGATTTAAAGCCAAGATAGTGATGCTTGGCCATGAGAGTATCCCACTGTGAACGCTCGGCTATGTTGATTGGACGTACTACGAGATGGTGGATGGTAGAATTTTCATGAATTTTGGTTGGAAAGGCGACTTGACACATGCCGCCTTATACAATATTGAAAAGTAAAAGTCCAGATTTATTTGTTTTATTATTTATTTTATTGGGTTATGTCCGAAAATGACTTAGCCCTGTTCCTGGACGTTCCTGGTTTCGATTCTTGTTATTTTGGAAGGGAATGGATGGAATGAGGGACATCCTATAATGCCCCCGTCCCCAGAGGAATAGTTCCGACTAGCTGGGAATTCCACGGGGCAGGCAAGAAAAAAGTAGATAGCGATAAATTGCCGTAAATTCAAAAGGATAAAAATAAGCAATCAAGTCAAGTGTCAAGTGGGATGCCCTTCAGTTTCCAAGTTTCCAACTGTGGGACAAGTTTGAATAACTTTCTTTTTTTGAACCGCTAAGACGCGAAGGACGCAAAGGATTATATTAGTGCGCAAAATCTTGATTTACATGTTTTAGGTAAAGCCTTCTATCTCACGTACATACTTTTTTACATCCTTTCCGTCACGCTTTTTGATGTTTCCAAACATCTGTGCCGTCTCCTTATGTCTGGAGTTTTCAAGAAAATTATTGAACGGTTTCCTGCAATGGTTAGCGGCAGAATGTGGGAGGATGTTTCAGAAAAAGGCAGAATTTTGAGGCCAAATATGTAGATATAAGGAAGGAATACAGAAGATAAATCATCTTTGACCTAACATTATAGAGGAAAAAACCTGATTCGGATTGATGCAAGGATAAACACGATGCGGTGGTACAAAATCTATTCATTAAATGATACAGCAATCAAATCATTTCAAGAGCCGGATATGATACAAGACCATGGAGATATAATTCTCTTTATTATGGGATGGGGCAGTACTAAATGACCGAATCTCTGTTACTATAAAAATTATCGGAAAGATAGGTAAATTTACTTCTGTCCTAATTTTGTCCTAAAAAAGTAGGACAATTTGATATTTTTTGATGAAATTTGATTCTTGAGATCTTCTGTTAAAACATAAGAAAAAGGGTTAAGAATATTCCATAACCCATTGATATTATTGATGGCGGAAGTGCATGGGAATCGAACCCACCTGCCGAGGTTTTAGCCCGGCACACCGGATTTGAAGTCCGGGAGCCCCACCAGTGAGCTTTCCACTTCCGCATAAAACAGATGGAATACGGGTAATATTTTAGACAAGGAATAATATCTTGTCAATGGTGCTCGATTATGATGTTCAAAATTCTGCGAATTGGCTCTGCAGCACCCCACAAAAGCTGATCTCCAACGGTAAAAGCACCAATATATTTTGGTCCCATGAGCATCTTTCTCAATCTGCCCACCGGAATTGTCAGTGTACCGTTTACTGCAGCAGGGGTCAGGTTATTAAGTGTTGATTCCTTATTATTATCAATCAGGTTTACCCACTGGCTGCTATTATTAATAATATTAGAGATTTCACCGATTGAAACTTCTTTTGAAAGTTTTATGACAAGTGCCTGGCTGTGGCAGCGCATGGCCCCGATTCGAACACACATACCATCTATCGGGATTGGTTTTGCTGTTTGCAAGATCTTGTTAGTTTCAACATATCCCTTCCACTCTTCACGTGTCTGCCCCGATTCCATGAGAGTGTCAATCCATGGGATCAGGCTCCCTGCAAGGGGTACAATGAAATTGTCAGTAGGAAAATTATCATTTCTCATTTCATTTGTCAGCACATTATCAATGGAAATGGCCGTGGATGCCGGGTCATTGAGTAAGGCACCGGAAGCATTGCCGAGAACATTCATCTGGGCAATCAACTCTTTCATGTAGTCGGCCCCTGCGCCTGAGGCCGCTTGGTAGGTCATGGAAGAGATCCATTCAACAATGCCTTCGGAAAACAGGCCTGACAGTGCCATAAGCATCAGGCTTACAGTACAGTTGCCTCCTATGTATGTTTTGATACCGGAAGACAGCCCGGAATCGATAACTGATCTGTTTACAGGGTCGAGAACAATAATACTGTCATCACTCATTCTAAGGGCAGATGCGGAATCAATCCAATATCCTTTCCATCCCTGAGCGCGGATTTCAGGATATACTTTCTTTGTGTAGTCACCGCCCTGACAGGAAACAATAATATCAAATGAGGAGAGATTATCGACGTTATATGCATCCTTCAGGGGAGGAATATCAAGTCCTACATCCGGGCCTTTTCCACCTATGTTTGAAGTAGTAAAAAAGATCGGTTCAAATTCCTTAAAGTCCTGTTCTTCCCTCATCCTTTCCATGAGAACTGAGCCAACCATTCCTCTCCACCCGACAAACCCGATCCTGAGCATTTTTATCTCCTAAAAAAAGGATGGTATTAACCTGGCAATTAGATAGTCTAACTCCGTCATGCCGGACTTGATCCGGCATCCAGTACCCTCCTGGATTCCGGTTTTCGCCGGAATGACAATATCGAGGTATTTAATTGCCGGAGTAATATTGTAAAAAACCGAAAAATACTGTTTGCAGAAGACCTGCCCATAGATGATTCAGAATTTATCACAGATGAAGGAGAGGGCAGGATGATTAATTGATTTTTTAACCTTATTTAGAAGCATAATTATATTATGTTGTCGTTTCAAGAAAAAAATCTGTTTTATTCTGATTTGAAAAACCACGTTCTTCGGGATATTACTTCGGTATGTTAAATACCTCACTGTCGTCATTCCGGCGCAGGCCGGAATCCAGGAAGGCGGCAGCAAATTAAAATCTCTGGATGCCGGATCAAGTCCGGCATGACGGGATGTGCGGGGCGGGGGGGCTTCATCAAACCACATCTCTCCCGGTGTGGCGGGTGATTCTTTCCATAATTTGCCCCAGGGCTTTGGAGACAGATTCGTGTATGGTCAGGTCAGCCCGGTCATCGATGGATGTTTCATCACGGTTGATGATAATGAGTTTTGCTCCATTTTGAACTGCAAGGACCGGTATTGAAGCAGCAGGATATACAACAAGAGAAGAGCCCAAAACAACACAGAGGTCACATTCGCCGGCATAAGTATTTGCCTGTATTACTTTGTCTTCAGGCATGGCCTGGCCAAAGGATATGGTATCAGGTTTCAAAATGCCGGAGCAATTGTCGCAACAGGGTGTTTTTACACCAGATTCAATCCGCGCTTGAATTTCATCCCTGTCATATTCTTTTCCGCAACTAAGGCAGGATACAGAGAATGCCGTGCCGTGAAGCTCGATAATCCTGTCCGGTGAATTCCCCGCTTTGTGGTGGAGGTTGTCGATGTTCTGGGTAACGATGGCGAGGAGCTTTCCTTTCTCCTCGAGGGTCCTGATGGCAAGATGGGCGGGGTTAGGAAGGGCATTTTTCATGGTATCATAGAACTCTGTACTCATCTGCCAGTATTTTTCCCTGGATTTTTCATCTGAAATAAATTTTTGAAAATAGAAATCCGAAGGATCATATCTTTCCCAAATGCCGCCCGGGCTCCTGAAATCAGGGATGCCGGATTCCGTGCTCAGACCTGCACCTGTAAACATCAATATTTTCCGGGCTTCCTCCATCATTTGGGCGCCTTTTGTAATCAAATTATCCACTGGTTATCTCCCTTTTTACATATTTTTCCCGATATTTCAGGCTATTGTCGGGCTTATTTATATTGTTTACTGTGAAGACAATCCGGTCGACCATGTTCATCCTGTCAGGAAAACAGGTGGCCGGATTCTTGAAGATGTATTTTATTGCGAAAAATAAGCTCTCTTATGATGATAAGATTATTGCATAAGATTATTGCATCTTTACCAGTTTCATGTTATTTTAAAAGATAATTAAAATCAATAAGCGATGATTAAAATCAATAAGCAATGATAAACTGCTATAAATGTAAACATTATTATGTAACCTGGGATAAGCGGTTCCCTCATGGCTGCAGGGCCATGAGATTCAAGGGAAAACAATTTCCTTCCACAGTAGTGTTTGTCAGTTCCGGTAAAGATTGCCTGTTGTTTAAAAAGAAAAAAAGAAAAATAACTTCTATGAGGTGGTAGTTTCGGGGGGTCTGAAATCAGATTAGTTGAAGCCGACCATTTCAGGGTTTTATACGAAGCTGTTGACCTATTAGAATCAGAGAACCTCTGATATTGTTCATGCTTTTCAGGGTTTTAACCGGAACACCGGCCTTTCTGGCAATAACATTCAAGGTATCCCCCGGCCGAACAATATAATAGCCACCCTTTAATTTCTTTTTACTTGAGGGGCGAGGGGGAGTCAGTCTCTTGATAATGGAGAGGACCCCTGGCCCTTTTCCCCGGGGGACCTTCAGGCTGTATTTCCCCCTGGCAAGAAAGTCGCCAATAATGTATGGATTGAGTTCTTTAATGACCTTGAAGTCTGTGCCGAGGGCTTTAGCCAGTTTTGTTATATTGACAGGATACCGTATCCTGACCTTTACGATGTCACATGAAACTGGTTCGTAGGTGCTTTCAGGTGTGATTCGGTATCCATATTTCCCGGGGTCTTTCATTATGCACTTGATGGCGGCGATACGGAATATGTACCGTTCTGTCTCCCGGGGCAGGTTGAGTCTGTAATAGTCCCTGACCTTCTGTTTCCTGATTGCCCTGTTAATGCAAGGCTCACCGCAGTTATATGCTGCGAATGCCAGTGCCCATTTGCCAAAGATCACTTTCAGATCTTTGAGATGGTTGAGTGCCGCCTCTGTTGAACGCTCAAAGTGACGTCTTTCGTCGATAAAACGATCCTTTCGAAGCCCGTTTCGTCTCGCCGTTTGTGCCATAAACTGCCATGTGCCGCGAGCTCCTTTCGGTGATCGTATATTAGTGATGAGAGCGCTCTCTGCTACGGCGAGATATTTCAGGTCATCGGGCAATCCTTTCTTCTTGAGTTCCCGTTCTATGTGGGGAAAATAACGGCCCGCCCGCTTTAACCACATAAAGACCTGCGCCCTGTCCCACGCTGATATTGTCAATTCCCTGTCAAGCATCTCCCTGACGTAAGGGTTATCAAGGGGCATTTTCTCACCGCAGAGGTTCATGGATTTCGGGAGAGGAATATTTTGGATGACCGGCAGAGGGGGCGCCTGTGAACCATATCCGGCTGATGGATGCAGCGTGAAGATCAGGCAGAAGAAAAAAAATACGGGTAGTTTTCTATTCATAAATTTGACCATGGTTTGGGAAAGAGTGTCAATTTTCGGTATTAGGCTCAATTTATTAACTTGGCAACTAAATAGTCTAACTCCGTCATGCCGGACTTGATCCGGCATCCAGTACCCTCCTGGATTCCGGCTTTCGCCGGAATGACAATATTGAGGTATTTAATTGCTGGAGTAATAATCCTCAAAGTAAGAAACGAGGTAACAGGCTTTTCTTTAAATAAGGTGGTATGAGTTGTCAATAGCTAATAATAAAATGAAGGGATTTTTTGCCAGGATAAGATTATTCAGAAAAGAAGACATTAATAAAATACTTGAGATTGAAGAAGAGGCATTTCCAAAGTCTGCTTATTCAAAAGAGACTTTACTGGGTTATTCAAATATATTTCGAGATCATTTTATTGTTGTTGAACTTGGTGAAGATATTGTGGGATATATCATATTTAGTATGGGCGGCCATATCCTTTCAACAGCTGTCAGAACCTCATACCGGAAAAAGGGTTTTGGGAAGATGCTGTTCATGCATGCATTAACTTGTGCCAAAAAAAGATTATGGCTCGAAGTGAGGTCAAAAAACGATGCGGCAATAGCATTCTATAAAAGTATGGGTATGAAAATTGAAGGAAGAAGTTCAAATTACTATGGTAATGATGATGCACTGATTATGGTTATGAATGAACCTGTTGACTTTTGAGGAAATAAGGGCCGGGAGTTCGAGGGATTAATCCCTTGACAAAAGCTAACCGTGTTATATACTAACGGATTAATCTTGGTTAAGCATAATCAGCCTATGTTTTCCTTAGATATGGTTTATTGCTGATGATTATCGATCTAAAAACCATTTCGCATGGTTCTCGCGATTTTGATTTTAGTCTTGAACCGGACTGGTGGCAGGGGTATGAGGAAGATGATCAGGTTTTCGGGCCTGTTGGTAGTTTAAGGGTTCATATAAGCATTTCAAGTGCCGGGAGCAAATATGTAGTTGATGGCAGTTTATACGGGAAAATTCGTGTCAGATGCGACAGGTGCTTAGGGCTGTATAATCGCGATCTGGAATTTGATTTTAGATCATTCCTTTCGCGTTCGCCTTACAGTCAGGATCAAAGCGAGGTTAAACTATCGGCAGAAGATATGTCGATCAGTTTCACAGAAGGAGATGAAATTGACCTGAATGATATCATTAGAGAGCAGATCTATTTATCATTACCTATGAAACTGATTTGCAAAGATAAATGTTCCGGATTATGTCCCGTATGCGGGACTAACTTGAATAAGAATAAATGTGAATGCCAACAGGATCATGGACATCCGGAATTTTCAAAGCTCAAAAATTTAAAAATAAAAGGAGAATAGATTTCAGTTATGGCTGTACCAAAAAAGAAAACATCAAAGTCTAAGCGGGATATGCGAAGATCTCATGATCACATAAAGCTGTCCGGTGTTGCCACTTGTCCCCGTTGTCATGAGCCGGTATTGCCACATCATGTATGCACTGAGTGTGGTACATATAAGGGCAGGACCATATTAAAAATTGAAGAAGATAAATAGTGCCCGACCGAAAACTGTTATTTTTTCCAATCTCTGCGCTTGCCCCGCCTGCCCTGTTCAATTCCGAAGGACAGCGCAGCGTATTGACACAGGGCAGCTCCGGAAGACGGTACTGAGGTCAGACTCAAATTATAATCCTCTAAATACTTCAATGTATGGAACTAATCAGACGGTCTTGAATGGTTTAATTCGAGCGTTGCGAGATGATTAATATATTTCAGGCCTCAGTCTTCAGCCGAGATACCTGAGTAGTTACGCAGGATATTGAATGATATGAATAATTCAAGTTCAAGAGTAGTGGTCATTACAGGCGGTTCAAAGGGAATAGGGCGTTCTGTATCCTTCAGGTTTGCTGAAGAGAATGCAAGGATTATTATTTTACACTACGATCCGGATGATAATGCTTCTAACGAGACAGTCAATGCGTTGTCTCAGAAGGGGGTGGATGCGGTAAGTTATAAGATAGACGTATCGTCGAATAAGACTGTTGATGCCTTGTTTAAAGAGATCCTTTCAAAATTCGGAAGAATTGATGTCTTGGTGAATAATGCCGGGATAGTAAGAGATAAACTTTTAATGAGAATGAATGAAGAGGACTGGGATGCTGTCATAGGTGTCAATTTGAAAAGTGTGTTTAATTGTACAAGCGCGGTTATCAGGGCGATGATAAAGCAGAGGGGTGGGCGAATTGTCAATATATCTTCAGTAGTGGGACAGATAGGGAATGCAGGTCAGGCAAATTATGCTGCAGCCAAGGCCGGAATTATGGGTTTCACAAAGACTGTTGCCAGGGAGGTGGCGGTCAGGGGTATTACAGTGAATGCAGTTGCTCCGGGTTTTATTGATACGGAAATGACGGCTGGGCTCCCGGAAAAAGTTAAAGAGAATTTTATCCGGCAGATTCCGGTAGGCAGGTTTGGCATCCCGGAAGATGTGGCAGAGGCTGTCTACTGGCTTTCTTCTGATGCTGCAAGTTATATTACAGGGCAGGTTATTCATGTTAATGGTGGTTTACTTATGTGAGTATTATTTAGAAAATTTTCAGGAGGTAATGATTTCATGGCGGACCTTGAGGGAAAAGTAAAAAAAATTATTCGCGAGCAATTGGATGTTGATGAAAAGGATATTGTTCCGGAAGCTTCGTTTGTTGATGACCTGGGTGCTGATTCTCTGGATCAAGTGGAACTTATTATGGCGATGGAAGAAACGTTTGACATTTCTATCCCGGATGAAGCTGCCGAAAAGATCGGGACTGTCCAGGACGCTATCGATTATGTGAAAAACACTGTTGGAGAATAATGTTTTTATGCGGAGGAAGTAAATTATGACCAAAAAGGTTGTAGTTACGGGCCTTGGGATGGTCACTCCATTAGGCACAGGTGTTGAGAAAAACTGGGAAGGCGTATGCTCAGGAATCTCGGGAATCGGGATGATAACAAGGTTTGATGCATCAGCCTTTTCATCCCGGATTGCCGGTGAGGTCAAGGACTTTAATTCAGCGGATTTCATGGATAAACAACAGATCCGGCGGTTGGACATATTTATCCATTATGCAATTGCTGCTGCCAGAATGGCAGTTGAGGATTCGGGCATAAAGATTGATGCCAAAAATGGATATCGAGTGGGCTGTATAACGGGTTCGGGGCTGGGTGGTCTGCCCATGCTGGAGCATTATCATAAAATTCTTCTGGAAAAAGGCCCCAGCCGGATAAGCCCGTTTTTTATTCCAGGCATAATCGCAAATATGGCTCCGGGGCAGATTGCCATAGAATTCGGGGCCAAGGGACCCAATATGTCGATAGAGACGGCATGTGCGGCAAGCTGTCACGCTGTCGGGGAAAGCTTCAGATTGATTCGAGAGGGACTTGCCGATGCCATGATAACAGGCGGAGCAGAGGCCGTGCTGACACCGTTAGCCCTGGGAGGCTTTTGCAACATGCGTGCGCTTTCTTCCAGGAATGATGAGCCTGAAAAGGCTTCCCGCCCATTTGACCTTAATCGTGACGGATTTGTAATGAGTGAGGGGTCAGGAATACTGGTACTCGAAGAACTGGATCACGCCCTTGAACGGGGGGCTGATATCTATGCCGAGGTCATTGGTTATGGACTGTCGAGTGATGCATATCATGTTTCTGCACCTGATCCCGAGGGTGAGGGTGCCATGAACTGTATGAAAATGGCCCTTGATTATGCCGGGTTAAATGCTGAAGACATAGATTACATCAATGCTCATGGAACATCTACAAAATTGAATGATTTTTCTGAAAATAATGCGATGAAGAAAGTGTTTGGAAAGCATTCATATAAGCTTGCAATAAGTTCCACAAAATCAATGACTGGTCATCTTCTTGGAGGAGCCGGTGGTGTTGAGTCGATTTTCACGGTGCTGACGATAAAACATGGTATCATCCCTCCTACGATAAATTATGAGAATCCTGATCCGGAGTGTGATTTAGATTATGTTCCCAATACAGCAAGACAGGTAAAAATTAAAGCCGCTATGACAAACTCTTTTGGCTTCGGCGGAACTAATGCTTCTTTGATCTTCAAATCCTATGAGCCGAATTAGTGTCTGAACGAGAACTGTCTTTTTCGCCCATATCTGCGTCAGACTCAAAGTTTAGTCCTCGAATTCCTGCCTGTGACAGGCGGGTTTTAGATCACTTTAAACATAAATTTATATTTAACTTTTCCGGTTCATCCGGGTCAGGTATTAATAATTGGATATTATAATAGGTTCAGACCATGGAGGGTATGATCTGAAGGAGGGTTGTAAAACCTGTCTTGAGAGCTCCCCTGATCATATTGTTACGGATATAGGAGTATTCAATCAGGAATCTTCAGATTACCCGGAAGTGGCGCATAAGGTAGCTCAGGGAATCACCGGAGGAAAATATGTTCGCGGGATCCTTGTCTGCGGAACAGGCATAGGTATGAGTATTGTTGCGAACAGATATAAGGGTGTTCGGGCAGCTCTCTGTCACAATCTTTTTACGGCCCGAATGAGCAGGCTGCACAACGATGCAAATATCCTGGTCATGGGAGGCCGTGTTCTTGAGGAGAAACTTGCCCTTGAAATGGTCGAAACTTTTCTGAAGACCGCATTTGAAGGAGGGCGGCACCAGCGGAGATTGGATCAAATTGATTGAGAAAGGGATATTGGAAGAGAAAAATCTTAAAGAAGTAGATCCTGAGGTTTATAATTCAATATGCGGCGAAGTAGATCGCGAAAGATCTAATCTTGTTATGATTGCCTCTGAGAATTACGCAAGTCGTGCCGTGATTGAAGCCCAGTCAAACGTAATGACAAACAAGTATGCTGAAGGGTATCCCGGAGTTAGATATTACGGTGGTTGTGAGTATGTTGATAAGATAGAAAGATTAGCCATTGAGCGTGCTGAAAGACTGTTTGGTGCAGAATATGTAAATGTACAGCCTCATTCCGGTTCCCAGGCTAATATGGCTGTTTACCTGGGCTTTTTAGAACCTGGCGATGTAATTATGGGAATGGGTCTTTCAAACGGCGGACATCTGACCCACGGAAGTTCAGTGAATTTTTCCGGGCAGATTTTCAGGCCCGTTTCTTATGGCTTAGATCCAAAAACCCGGAAAATCAATTATGATCAGGTAAGAGATCTGGCAAGAGAATGTAAGCCAAAGATGATTATTGCCGGTGCCAGTGCTTATCCAAGGGTTATTGATTTTCAACGATTTAAAGAAATTGCACATGAGAATGATGCGTATCTTACTGCTGATATAGCGCATATTGCCGGTCTAATTATTGCGGGCCTGCATCCCTCTCCAATTGGAGAAGCAGATTTTATTACGTCTACCACACATAAGACTTTAAGAGGCCCAAGGGGTGGACTGATTTTATCGGAAAAAAAGTACGGAGAAAAATTAAATAAGGCTGTCTTTCCCGGTATACAGGGAGGCCCGCTCATGCATATTATTGCTGCCAAAGCTGTTGCTTTTGAAGAGGCCCTGAGACCGGAATTTGCCGATTATCAAAGAAAAGTTATTATTAATGCGAGGGTGTTAGCGGAAGAGCTTGTAAGTCTTGGTTTTGATTTGGTATCGGGGGGTACTGATAATCATCTGATCTTAATAGATTTGAGCCAAAAAGGAATAACCGGAAGCGACGCTGAAGAGGTTATGGGCAGGGCCGGTATTGTTATGAATAAGAACGCCATTCCTTTTGATAAAAAGGGGCCTAAAGTGGCAAGCGGCCTGAGATTAGGCACCCCGGCACTAACAACAAGGGGTATGAAGGAAGACGAAATGAGGATTATAGCAGGAATAATCAGCAAGGTGCTGGATAATCCTGATGATGAGAAAACTTTATTAGAGACAAAAAATACTGTTTCGGATTTATGCAGCAGCTTCCCGATATTACAGTATCTTAATGAGGAATAATAATTGCCCAGACCTTCCTGGCCCGAATATTTCATGGCAATTACAAAGATGGTGGCAAAAAGATCTACCTGCTTGCGGCGCCAGGTAGGTGCTGTTTTGGTTAAGGATAAAAGGATCTTGTCAACGGGTTATAATGGCGCCCCTTCAAGCCTCAGGCACTGCGAGGAAGTAGGATGTCTAAGAACAGACACATCTATCCCTTCCGGTGAGCGGCATGAACTGTGCCGTGGGCTTCACGCTGAACAAAATGCAATAATCCATGCAGCTTATCATGGTATACCAATTAAAAAAGCAACACTTTATTGTACCAATAAACCTTGTGTGATATGCTCTAAAATGCTGATTAATGCGGGGATTGAAAAGATTTTCTATGAAGCAGGATATGATGATCTGTTAGCCGATCAAATGTTGGAAGAAGGTGGTATTGAGATCAGGAGGCTTGTCTTATGAAATGTCCTTATTGTACAAAAATTAATAATAAAGTGATTGACTCCCGGCTAAGTAAAAACGGCAGGACGATAAGAAGGCGGCGGGAATGTATTGAATGCGACAGGAGGTTTACAACTTATGAAAAACTGGTAGATGTCCTTCCAATGATTGTAAAGAAAGACGGGAGGCGTGAACCTTTCAACAGGGAGAATATCGTCTCCGGTATTCGAAAGGCATGCCAGAAACGACCTATCAGCATTACAAAGATAGAAGAGTTTGTTGATTCTCTGGAGACTTATTTTCAGGATTTGGGTAAAAGAGAGGTTGATAATGCCGAAATCGGGGAAATGGTTATTAATGAGCTGAAAAAGTGGGACGAAGTGGCATATGTCCGGTTTGCTTCGGTTTACCGGCAATTCAAGGATGTCAGTGAGTTTATGGCAGAGCTTGAGGAGATAATCAGGGCAAAAAACGATGAGGAGCATAATTAGCGTCCGATCGAAAACTGTTTTTTTCCAATCTCTGCGCTTGCCCCGCAGGTACGGGAGATCGTAGAAAAAACCCCTGGTTTTCGTTCAGACAATAATGAGAGATTAAGGAATTTGGGGATTGAATCATCAGAAGTCTACCAAAACAGATGTCGCTTTTATGAGGGAGTCTTTACGCCAGGCCAGGAAAGGGTTGGGCCGTACTTCCCCAAATCCTGCTGTGGGAGCCGTTATTGTCAGGGACGGTAATGTCATTGCGACCGGCTATCATCACAAGGCTGGTCTGCCGCATGCAGAGATGGAGGCCTTAAACAAGTTGGGAGGTATGGCCCGGGACGGCACCCTTTATGTGACCCTGGAACCCTGCAGTCACTTCGGAAGAACACCACCTTGTACTGAGGCGATATTAAAGAGCGGACTCAAGCGTGTTGTTGTTGGTATGAATGATCCTAACCCTGATGTTTCAGGTGGTGGCTGTAAACTCCTGAAAAAAAACGGAGTTTTAGTTACAAGCGGTGTTCTTGAAAAGGAATGCCGCCGGCTAAATGAATCCTTCCTGAAATTTGTTACCTCAAGATACCCTTTCGTTATCGTCAAATCGGCCCTTACAATAGATGGGTGGACAGCAACTGCCGCTGGAAATTCTAAATGGATCACGAATGAGGAATCCAGGCAGTTTGTTCATCGTTTAAGGGACAGGGTAGATGCCGTGATGGTGGGGATTGGAACGGTCCTTGCGGATGATCCTTGTCTTACTACGCGTCTAAAGCGCGGCCGCAGCAAAGACCCGTTGCGCGTTGCTGTTGATACTCATTTGAGGACACCTCTAAATGCGAAGATTGTGAATCATGATTCTTCTGCCAGGACATTGATTGCTGTTGGTCCTGACGTAACGCCAGAGGATCAAGAAATGTTTAACAGGAAAGACGTTTCAATACTCAAATGCCCTGTCAGGGACGAAAAGATTGAATTAAATGCGTTAATGAAATTGTTGGCGGATATGTCGGTAACCAGCCTCCTGGTGGAAGGAGGTGCGTCGATTATCGGCTCTATGCTGCGTGAAAGATTAATAGATAAATTCTATGTTTTTAAGGCCAACAAAATTTTTGGAGGTAGTAATGGCATCCCTATGGCAACCGGTCCCGGTCCTGAGAAGATGAGTGAATGCCTTAATCTGAGGGATATTCAGATCAGGCGGTTTGAAGAGGATATATTGATTGAAGGTTATCCGGATTACAAATAATGTTTACTGGTTTAATACAAGATATCGGGAAAGTTAAGACCATCGGGCGTATGCGTGATGATATGAGATTAACTGTTGCGCCGACTTTTGAGCTTACCGGATGCCGCACAGGAGACAGCATTTGTGTTGATGGTGTATGCCTGACGGTAACAGATGTATCGCGAGATGTTTTTAGAATGGATGTTTCCGGCGAAACAATTTCCCGAAGCACCTTAAGTCTGTTAAGACAAGGTGATGAAGTGAATCTGGAGATGGCTTTACGGCTAACAGATCGACTGGGGGGGCATCTTGTGTCAGGCCATGTGGATGGTACCGGCAGGATATTGAAAAAAGAAAAGCAGCAAAGATCATGGCTTATAGGAATTGGGGTTAACGAACGAATTTCGAGATATACCATTGAAAAAGGGTCTGTTGCAGTGGATGGTATAAGTTTGACTATTAATCAATGTAAGGAAATGTATTTTGAGGTTAATATTATTCCCCAGACCGGTAATTTGACAACTATTTTTAAAAAAAAGATTGGGGATTTGGTTAATGTGGAAACAGATTTGATTGGAAAATATATAGAGAAATTATTCACAAAAGGCAGGTCAACCTCTCAAGATAAGATTTCTTCGGGTATTGACCTTGAAATGCTGAATAAATATGGGTTTGGGGGTTAAAATGACTGTTGCAAGTATTGAGGAAGTATTAGAAGATTTGAGGCAGGGGAAGATAATAATCCTTGTGGATGATGAGAACAGGGAAAATGAGGGAGATCTGACCATAGCCGCGGAAAAGGTAACTCCTGAGTCCATCAATTTTATGGCAAAATACGGGCGAGGCCTTATCTGCCTGACCTTGAGTCCGGAGATTGTGGAAAGTCTGAAGCTCACGCCGATGGTTTATGATAATCGTTCTTCTTATAAAACAGCTTTCACTAAATCTATTGAAGCGCGGCAAGGTGTGACAACAGGCATATCGGCTGCTGACAGGGCCCATACGATTTTGACTGCCGTAGCAGATGATGCAAAACCTGATGATCTTGTTCATCCGGGACATGTTTTCCCGATAAGGGCCAGGAGGGGAGGGGTCTTATTCAGGACAGGCCAGACAGAGGGCTCTGTTGATCTGGCAAATCTTGCGGGACTTAAGTCTACCGCTGTGATTTGTGAGATTATGAATGATGATGGTACGATGGCCAGAATGCCGGATCTTGAAAAATTTGCAGGGGAACACAATCTTAAAATAGCTACGGTGGCTGACATTATTGCCTATCGTATGCGAAATGAGTCTTTTGTTCACAAGATGGCAGAGACGATCCTGCCCACACCCTACGGTGAGTTTAAGGCCATAGCTTTTGTAAATGACATTGATGATTATGAGCATTTGGCACTGGTGAAAGGTGACATCAATCCGGAAAAAGAAATTATGGTACGGGTCCATTCCGAATGTCTTACAGGAGATGTATTCAGTTCATATCGTTGTGATTGCGGAGAACAATTGAAAAAGGCAATGTCTATGGTTGAAAAAGAAGGCCTGGGTGTAGTCCTTTATCTGCTTCAGGAAGGGAGGGGGATAGGGCTTGCTAACAAACTGAAGGCATACTCCTTACAGGACAAGGGCCTGGACACTGTTGAGGCCAATGAGGAGCTTGGTTTTGATGCAGACCTGAGAGATTACGGAGTAGGAGCACAGATTTTGGCTTCACTTGGTGTACGGAAGATGCGGTTGATTACTAATAACCCCAAAAAGATTATCGGTCTTGAGGGATACGGGCTCGAGGTAACCGGAAGGGTACCTATTGAAATTGAACCCAGACCGGAAAACCTGAAGTACCTGTTGACAAAGTGTCAGAAACTGGGGCACATGATGAAGACCTTTGAGGAGTGATTTTATCTCTTAAGGAGAACCCCATGCCTATGCCTTAGTGTATTATTACCCCGGCAATTAAATACCTCAATATTGTCATTCCGGCGAAAGCCGGAATCCAGGAGGGTGCTGGATGCCGGATCAAGTCCGGCATGACGGAGTTAGACTATCTAATTGCCAGGTTAATATCTAATCACTAATAATTTTTGAAAGAGCTGAACTATTACCATTATTCAAATTTACAAGGGGGTATTTATGGCTAACATTGTTGAAGGTAAACTGTCGGCTGAAGGTTTTCGGTTTGCAATCATAGTGAGCCGGTTTAATGATTTTATTTGTTCGAGACTGTTGGAAGGGGCTATGGATGCCCTTAACAGGCACGGAGCACTTGATAAAAACGTTTCTCAGATAAAAGTGCCCGGTGCCTTTGAGATGCCTCTCGCGGCAAAAAAATTAGCAGAAAGCGGTCAATATGATGCAATAATCTGCCTTGGAGCGGTCATCAGAGGATCTACGTCACATTTTGAATATGTGGCAGCGGAAGTCTCCAAGGGCATCGCAAATGTTTCTCTCGAAAGCGGGCTTCCGATCTGCTTTGGTGTGCTGACTACGGAAAATCTGGAACAGGCCATTGAAAGGGCAGGGGCAAAATCAGGGAACAAAGGTTATGAGGCTGCTGTGAGTGCAATTGAGATGGTCAATTTATTTAAAGAGTTAGGATAACAAAGTTTGGAACCACACAGGATCACTGTTTAATGGGGAAAAGGAGACGAGCCCGGGAGTTGGCAATTCAAGTTCTTTTCCATTTGGATTTTAACGATGATAATCCAGATAAGGTCTTTGACGTAATATGTGAAAATTTCAATTCACAGAGGTCAGTCAGGCCTTTCTCAAGGAAGCTGGTTCTTGGTGTTTGGGGAAAAAAGAATGAGTTAGATGGTTTAATTAGCGAGGCATCCAGAAATTGGAAATTGGAGAGGATGTCACGTTTAGATAAATGTATATTAAGACTGGCTGCCTTTGAAATACTGTTTGTTGAAGATGTCCCTTCCAAGGTCTCTATCAATGAAGCAGTGGAGGTAGGAAAGAAATTCGGGGGCAATGAATCCGGTAGTTTTATAAACGGAGTGTTAGATAATATTTACAATACACTCGTTAAGGAAGGCCGCCACCTCCCTTGAACCGAAATAGTTACAGGAACTTTAGGAAATGAAATACAATCCCCGGAAATTGGAATTAAAATGGCAGGCCTATTGGAAAAAGGAGGGATTGTTTAAGTCTTTTGAAGACCCATCTAAGGAAAAGTATTACCTGCTGGAAATGTTTCCTTACCCATCGGGAAAAATCCATATGGGCCATGCCCGGAATTATACAATTGGGGATGTGGTTGCAAGATACAAGAGGATGTGCGGTAAAAATGTGCTTCATCCAATGGGCTGGGACGCTTTTGGAATGCCTGCGGAAAATGCCGCCATAGAGAACAATACTCATCCGGCCCGGTGGACTCACGATAATATAGAAACCATGAAGTCCCAGCTCAAAAAAATGGGTTTTAGCTATGACTGGGACCGTGAACTGGCTACCTGCGACCCGGAGTATTACCGATGGGAACAGTTGGTATTCTTGAAAATGTATGAGAAGGGCCTGGCATATAAAAAAAAGACCCACGTAAACTGGTGTGAACAATGTCAAAGCGTTTTGGCTAATGAACAGGTAGAAAACGGCTGCTGCTGGCGACATACCGAACAAGAAGTGGAAATCAAGGATATGGACAGCTGGTTCTTAAAGATAACTGCCTATGCTGATGAAATTCTTGATTATTGTGAAAAACTGGAAGGATGGCCGGATAGAGTCCTGACCATGCAAAAGAACTGGATCGGGAAAAGCTATGGTGCAGTTATCAGGTTTCCACTGGTAGATTCAGAAGATGTCATAGATGTCTTCACTACTCGACAGGACACAGTTTTTGGAGCAACTTTCTTATGCTTTGCACCCGAACATCCAATGGTTAAAGAGATGATAAAAGGACTGCCTCAGGAGAAAGGGGTCCTCGAATTTATAGATAAAATACTCAAAATAGACAGCTATATGCGTACAGCAGATTTTACTATAAAGGAGGGAGTCTTTACTGGGAGATACTGTTTAAACCCTGCGACGGGCGAGGAAATACCTATTTATGTGGCAAACTTCGTCCTCTTTGACTATGGCACAGGGGCAATCATGGCTGTCCCTGCCCATGACCAGAGGGATTTCGAATTTGCCGGGAAATATGACCTTTCACTCAAGGTGGTTATCAAACCGCCTGATAGTGATATTGACAAAGAAACAATGCTTGAAGCCTATGTAGATGAAGGGGTTTTGGTGAATTCCGGCCCTTTTAACGGCCAGAAGAATCTTGAGGCATTGGATAGTATTGCTGAATACCTGGAATCAAGAAACTCCGGATACAAAACAGAGAATTTTAAAATAAGAGACTGGGGAATATCCCGGCAGCGTTACTGGGGGACCCCTATCCCCATTATCTATTGCGATAATTGCGGCACAATCCCTGTTTCAGAAGTAGACCTTCCGGTTATCCTTCCTTTGAATTTGGATATGAGAACAGGAGGAGGATCTCCACTGCCGTTTGAACCTTCGTTTTATGAAACAATCTGCCCGAAGTGTAAAGGGAAGGCCAGGCGCGATACAGACACGATGGACACCTTTGTGGAGTCATCCTGGTATTTTAATCGATACACATGTCCTGATTACGATAAGGGGCCTTTAGATCTCGGCAAGGTGGATTATTGGATGCCTGTAGATCAATATATCGGCGGTATTGAGCATGCTATTCTTCACCTGCTTTATTCACGTTTTTATACAAGAGTTCTAAGAGACTTTGGTTTTTTAAAGGTGGATGAACCTTTCACCAATCTGTTAACTCAGGGGATGGTGTGTAAGGAGACCCAGGAGTGTCCGGAACACGGGTATATATTTCCTTACGAAATTAAAGATGGACGGTGTGTTCATTGTGAGAAAGAAGTGACTATCGGAAATACCGTCAAGATGTCTAAATCCAAAAAGAACGTGGTAGATCCGGAAGACCTGATAAATCAATACGGTGCAGATACGGTTCGGATGTTTTGTCTGTTTGCCTCCCCTCCTGAGAAGGATTTGGAGTGGAACGATCAGGGAGTGGAGGGATCATACCGGTTTCTTAATCGAGTCTGGCGTCTTGTAGTTGATCATATTGATGAAATCAAAGATACTCCCCGCTATGATATCAATGACTCTTTGCCCGGGCAATTGAGGCCCCTTTATCGAAAGACACATCAGACCATTAAGAAAGTGACGGAAGATATTGAAAATCGATTCAGCTTTAACACGGCCATTGCATCTGTTATGGAACTTGTGAATGAGATTAACCGGTTTTTAAACAATGAAGATAAAAAAGATGCTGCGGCATGGTCAATTGTCAGAGAAGCAGTAGAGTCCGCCGTGATTTTGATTTCACCGGTTGTGCCGCATATTACTGAGGAACTGTGGCATATGCTGGGAAACAATGAATGTCTCTTAAATATTTCCTGGCCAGCTTACTGTAAGGAGGCCTTAGAAGTAGAAAAGAGGTTGATTGTGCTGCAGGTGAACGGGAAAGTACGAAGCAGGATTGAAGTCCCTGCTTCTTACAGCGAAAAGGAAATAGAGTCTGAGGCATTAGCAGATGAACGGATTCGTCACTTCATAAATGAGCAACCAATCAAAAAGATTATCGTGGTTCAGAAAAAGCTGGTCAATGTGGTTGTATGATCAGCAAGGCCAGTTCAGTCTTCAATCTAAAGCCTGTCCACCTGAGCAGTTACCAATAATTTAACTCTCTGCGGCCCTGTAAACTCGAGCGATCAGAGGGAGCGGGTGAGAGTATCAATGCCAAGAGATCTGACACCTGAATATGTTTTGGGCCAACTGGAAAAAGGGCAGTTATTTCCATTCTACCTTTTCTATGGGGAAGGGGAATTTCAATTAGAAAAAGCCTTAAACAAAATTCGCAGCACCTTTATTCCTGAGGATGCACGGGATTTAAACCTTCAGGTCTTTTACGCCGAGAAAAAAGATAATATTACTGATCCAGCCGATATCCTTGATGCAGCCCAGACCTTCCCGTTTATTTCTCCAAATCGACTTATTATTGTTCGAAGGGCAGAAAATTTCTCGGCTTCGGCCCTTAAAGGTTTTATTCCGTACCTTGACAGGCCCACTGAATCAACTTGCCTGATATTTATATCAAAAAAGCCGGATTTTAGATGGAAGTTCTATAAAAAAATCAGGGATCTTGGCCGGGCGGTCTGTTTCAGACAACTGAACGATAGAAATGTCGTGCCCTGGATTAAAAGAACTGGAGAGGATTTAGGGCTTAATATGGAGACTCGGGCCTGTGAATATCTGCAGCAGGTTGTGGGAAATTCATCGATGGATCTGTACTCTGAATTAGAGAAACTTTATGTCCGATACGGAAGCTCAACCATCGGTATTGCTGAGGTTGAAGAACTTGCTATTTATAGCCGTATTTATACCATTTTTGAGCTGATGGATGCGGTGTCAAAAAAGAGTCCTGCAACTTTGTCGCTGTTGAACAGATTTCTGGAAGAGGAAGGGGAAAGGGAAGGCATAAAGGCACTTATTGGTATGCTTAACCGCCAGATCATGTTGCTATGGCAAACAAAACTAATTATTGAAGAGGGCGGAAAAAAGCCTGATGTGATGCGTAAGCTGGGCCTGACGAATTTTCTGGCCGATAAATTTATTCCGCAGTCAAAATATTGGAACGTAGAAGAATTGGAACATGCATTTCATTTATTATATAAGACAGATGGATTTCTTAAATCAGATAGTTATAAACATCTGGTCCTCGAAAAGCTTGTACTCTCTCTTAATAAATGACAGCTCATCGCCTGGAGATATTTTTCAGATAAACTAAGGGCTTTGAGTTTCCAGTTTATTAACCAGGTGTGTTAAGCGGGAAATCTTTCTGGAGGCTTGTTTTTTGTGAATAATCCTCTTTGAACCCGTCTTTTGAATGATGGAAACAGCTTTGACAAGGTTCTGCCTGCTTTGCTCTGCCGAGTTGCTGGCCACAGCAGTTCTCACTTCCTTAATGGCTTTTTTGACCTTGGTTTTATAGCTTTTGTTTCTTATTCTTTTAAGTTCGTCTTGTTTGGCCCTTTTAAGGGCTGATTTATGGTTTGCCAAATGAAACCCTCCGAAATAAATAGATAATGTTTAGTTATATCCAGCTAAATAAAGCAAATATACATTATATGTCAAGGATTTTCTGTGCATTCTTCGGATTCACCCAACTCTGAGGGGAAAAATATCAGTCGTGCGGCAGGAATTGTCGGTTTTTTCACCTTCATGAGCCGTATCTTAGGCCTGATTCGTGATATGGTCATTGCAAAATATTTCGGGTCAGGTATGGCTACTGATGCCTTTTTCGTTGCATTACGTATTCCCAATCTACTAAGACGCCTTTTTGCAGAAGGTTCTCTCACCATCGCTTTTATTCCTGTTTTTACAGAGTATTTAACAACCAGAACAAAGAAAGATGCCTTTGAACTTGCAAGAATTGTGTTGACCCTTCTTGCGCTCATCCTTGTGATTGTAACACTTCTTGGTATTTTATTCTCTCCCTGGATAGTGAGATTCCAGGCCTTCGGGTTCGGAAGTTCCGGTGTGAAATATGATTTGACCGTATTACTCACGAGGATAACCTTCCCGTATATTTTTTTTATCAGCCTTGTAGCCTTTTTTATGGGTGTCCTGAATTCTTTAAGGCATTTTGCAGCACCGGCGGCTGCGCCTATTTTACTGAATGTGTGTATTATAGGGGCAGCCTACCTGATTTCCCCACACTACTCTGAGCCAATTATAGGCCTGGCTGTTGGAGTATTGATCGGCGGTATTTTGCAGGCAGGCCTCCAGATCCCCTGGGTTCTTAAAAAAGGTCTTACATTATTTCCCCTCTGGAATCCCGGCCACCCTGCTGTAAAAAAAATAGGTCTGCTCATGCTCCCTGCCATTTTCGGATCTGCCGTATATCAGTTGAACAGCTATATCGGGACACTCCTTGCTTCGTTTCTCGCAGAAGGCAGCGTGTCCTGGCTTTACTATGCTGACCGTCTTGTTCAGTTCCCTTTGGGGGTTTTTGCAATAGCCATTAGTACGGCAGCTCTTCCATCCCTTTCAACCCAGGCAGCGAAAAATGATCTTAAACACTTTGAAGACACATTAAATCATACCATGCGCCTGGTCATTTTCATCACATTACCATCTGCGGTGGGCTTGATTATACTTGGTCGGCCAATTATTCAGGTTCTCTTTGAAAGAGGCGCCTTCGATACCTTTTCAACGCTAATGACAAATCGAGCCCTTGTTTTTTATGCTTTAGGCCTCTGTGCCTTTTCAGGGATCAGGGTCATGGTCTCGGCTTTTTATGCTCTTCAGGATACGAGGACGCCGGTCAAGGTGGCTGTTGTGGCCCTTGTGGCCAATGTGATCTTGAGCCTGGTATTAATGGGCCCACTAAAGCATGGCGGTTTAGCGCTCGCTCTATCTTTAGCTTCATCGCTTCAATTTTGCCTTCTTGTCTTTTTCCTTAAAAGAAAGATCCATACAGGAACCTTAAGACCGGTACTGGCTTTTGCGCTGAAGTGTACCCTGTCAGCTTTTTTGATGGGACTTGGCGTCTTTTACTGTCATTTTAAATGGCTGACCTCTTATTCAAATTCAGGATTACTGGTTTTAATAGCCAACCTGGCAGGCCTGATTATAATTGGAATGGTCATTTATTTTGTAGCTACCTGGGTTTTAGGTTGCAGCGAGATGACTTCGGTTACAAAAATGATTCGATCCATATCGAGAAAAAGGAAAAATGAGTATCATTGACATTTAAGATAACGTAAGATAAACATATCACGATTGAATGCTTCAACATTCAGGATTCCAGGTTGAAACACCCTAAATATAGTGCCGGCCGAAAACTGTTATTTTTCATTTTGACACTAACTATACTAAGAAACGAATTTGAGGAGGATAAAATGAAAATAAAATTGGGGATATCGATCATTACAGTAATATTTATTTTGATTATGATGCCTGGCGGACAATGCCTGGCAGCAGAGGGGGGGCTGCGTTACTCCATATCGGTTGCCAAGTTCGAAAATCGTTCCGGTTGGAATGGGCAGTGGAATATTGGGGATGCCTGGGGGGCGGTTCTCACCGATAGTCTAAATAATACAGGAAGATTTATTGTGCTTGGAGAAAAGGATATGAGAATGGAGGCCCTTCAGGAACAGGACCTTGCAGCGAGTGGAAGAACAGCAGGGGGAGGCAAGGTTGTGGTTAAAGGGCAGATGACTCCCGCACAGTTACTTGTTAAGGGGGACATCACACATTTTGCCCACGATACACAAGGGGGGGGAGGTGGCGTCAGTTTTGGCGGTATCCGGATAGGCGCAGGAGGAAGTGAATCTGAGATTAATGCGGTAATGTACATTATTGATTCCAGCACCGGTCAGGTACTTGCGTCAAAAAAGTGTTATGGAAAAGTGACTAAAAAAGGACTCTCACTTGGTTTGAGTACGGGAGGTTTTTCCGGTGATGTAGGAGGTTTCAAAAAGACTAATGCTGGAAAGGCAATCGAAAAGGCTGTGGATGAAGGCGTTGAATTTCTCATGTCCCAGCTTTCAGATATCCCCTGGACAGGAAAAATTATTATAAAAAAAGGCGGCAAGGTCTTTATCAACAGGGGTACCAGGGAAGGCGTTACTAAAGGGCAGACATTTTCTGTGGGAGATGTGACCGTCATCAGGGATCCTGATACTGGAGAGGTCCTGGATCAAAGCATAGAGAAAGTGGGAACCATCACGGCTGTAAAGGTAAAAGAAAAGCTCTCGATTTGCAAAGTAACCCAGGGTTCGGGTATAAAAAAAGGAATGACAGTTGCTTTGCCGGAGTAGAAATCAATGGGCTCATGTCTATGGCACCAATAGATCCGCCGCATCATTTCCACGACTTATCCACGGGGGACTCTTGACCCTCCGTATTCCCCGTTCATAAGTCGTGAAAGGCAGAACGGCATTCCATCCGTCATTCAGAAAGGTTCTCAAAGCCACACCGGACTTATTACAACGAGAGACCTTTGCAAAGGTCTAAATGGAACAATCCTGCTTCAGAGGGAATAATTATTGATTCTAAATAATCTCCAAAAGAGTTGTGATTTGGAGAACAACTATAATATTAAACTGGCAATTAGATAGTCTAACTCCGTCATGCCGGACTTGATCCGGCATCCAGTACCCTCCTGGATTCCGGCTTTCGCCGGAATGACAATATTGAGGTATTTAATTGCCGGAGTAATAATGATGTGAGATTCCTATGAAAAATATACTTATGGCGTGTGTTCTTATGGTGTTCCTGGCTGTGATAGGATGTACCAAGGTAGGTCCTGACTATGTCCGGCATGATATGAAAATGCCGGCGGAGTGGAAACAGCCGCCGGATCCGGCACTGATACCGACCGGAACAGAGATAAAAAACTGGTGGACAGTGTTTAATGACCCAACTCTCACGGGGCTTATTGAACAGGCTTCGAAGAGTAATCTGGATCTGAGGGTCGCAGTTATGCGGGTGAAAGAGGCCAGAGCTCGTCTGGGTGTTGTCGCGGGTCAGAAATTTCCATCTGTCGACATTAAAGGAAAAGTAACACGGGAACGTACCAGCGAAAATATGGGGGCAGGCGGCAGTATAAGAGAATACAATTATCTTGGCGGCTTTGATGCAAGCTGGGAGGTCGATCTTTTCGGACGGATTGCCAGGTCCATAGAGGCTGAGACAGCAGAATATCAGGCGACAGATGAGGATCGCATTGATGTTATGGTGACCGTGTATGCCGAGGTTGCCCAGACGTACCTTAAGATCCGTACATCTCAGGCATGTATGGCCGCTGCAAGGGGCAATATCGAATCGCAGAAAGAGGTGCTGAAACTGACACTGTCCAGGTTTAAGTACGGGCTTACCACTGATTTGGATGTAGCCCAGGCAGAGCAGGTCCTGGCCGATTCTGAGGCAGAGCTGCCTCCTTTGCGAATTGAACTGGCTCAGGCCATTAATTCCCTTGGTGTATTGCTGGGCCGTCCCCCCGGAGCACTTTACAAAGAACTGAGTGTCATTAAACCCATCCCCGTGCCACGCAAGGGAGTCACCATCGGAGTTCCCGCGGACCTCCTACGCCAGCGCCCTGATATTCGGGGTGCGGAACGCCGGCTTGCCGCTCAGACGGCACGTATTGGCGTTGCAACTGCTGACTTGTATCCCACTCTATCTCTGCCCGGTTACCTGGGCTTGAGTTCAATCAGCACCGGTAATTTTTTCAGTGCCGGAAGCAGTGTATTCAGTATTGGCCCTGCCTTGAGTTGGAATATCTTTAACAGAGAGCGGATTCGCAGTAACATCAAAGTTGAGGATGCGCTCACGGAACAGGCCCTCCTGAACTATGAAATAGTTGTCCTGGATGCACTCAATGAGGTTGAAAACGCTATGGTAGCCTGCATTGAGAAGCGTTTCCAGGTTGAGGCCCTGCAACGTTCTGTAAAAGCCTCACGCCGGACACTAAAACTGTCAACCATACTGTATAAAGACGGACTTAAAGATTTTCAGAATGTGATGGACGCACAGCGGCAACTGTTTGAGGTGGAAAATCAGATGGTCAGAGCAAAAGGAACGTCCGTCATCAATCTGGTAAAGCTTTACAAGACCCTGGGCGGGGGCTGGGACCCGGGCGATAAAGATAATAAGTTAAACAGTGTCCATCCGGAAGTAAAATAGTTTTTGCAAGGTCAGGAAAGATAAGGATTTTAACCGCCCCGGTACGATCTACCGGACCTGCGGGGCATGCGCAGAGATTGCGGCCTCCGGCTCGGCTTCCAGCCCGTAGGGTAGGGCTTACAGGCCGGAGGGTAGATCCTACGGCTGAGAGAAAACGGCCATTTATGGATGGGCGCTATTTAAGGAGACGGCTATGATAAACAAGCTTTTGATAAAATGTCTGAAAAAAACCC